>JAAHTG010000272.1_pt1 | contig 48726 bp, 14 predicted proteins | sample 6116081 | NCBI WGS metagenome assembly JAAHTG01 (sample SAMN13939989, study PRJNA603662) | sponge metagenome | isolation source: marine sponge | host: Mycale hentscheli | place: New Zealand | collected 2005 | reverse complement strand
TTTAGTTACAGATGGTAATTCTTTAATAAAGGAAATAGTATTTACTTATACAGGTTTACTAGTTATACCTAATTCATTAAAATCAACATATGAAAAGAAAAGTGTAACTGTACACGGATCATATATTATAAAAGATACTGATGAAGGAGTTGTAACAACGCAAGATTATAAATCATTATCTAAAAATGATGTAAAATCATTCTTAGTAAAGTATTTACGTGATGATTATGTAACAGGAATGCAGGATGTAATTAAGAAAGATTTACTACCTGAAACAAATTTAGTTGTTGATCTTCCTTGGTAGTTTCTAAAATATTACTATCTTTGAAGAGTATACAAATTTTAAAAACCAATTATAATGGCAAAATCAAAAAAGATTTCTAAAAAGGAATTGACTGAGGTTAAAGAACTTCAACAACAAATTAATACATTACTAATGAACATTGGAAATGCTGAGTTAGTTAAAAATCAACTAGTATCTTCACATGCTGAACTCCAAGTACAATGGAAAGCTGTAAGTCAATCTTTAGAAGATAAATATGGTTCAGTTAATATAAGTTTAGAAGACGGAACTATTTCTGAGATAGAAGCAGAAGAAGAGCCATTGAAGAAAGCATAATACTTCCTTTCATAACTGTTTGCAAAATTTTTTAAAACTGGCATTAACTTGTTTGGTTTTAAAAAATTTTGTATATTATAAATGTATAGTTTACAACAACGCAGTACATTATAGTAAAATAAAACATTTATGATCCCAACAAATTCAAGCGGCACCACAAATGGATGTGATAATATATCTTCTAATTGTGTAATATGGCAAGGGCCAGATATTTCATGTATAGACCTATGCAATGGTGACTCAATTAGTGAAGTTGTATTTAAGCTTGCAACTAAAGTATGTGATCTTTTAGAAAGTGGTGTAGATGTTAATCCTAATTTAAAAGGATTAGATATTACATGTTTAAATGTTAGAGGAGCAACACCAACTGAGCTTGTACCAGTATTACAAGCAATGGTTAATCAAATATGTTTGAATGCAGATAGTGGTGGTGGTGGAAATGAGAAATCTAGTGCTCTTCCTATAATGACATTACCTTCATGTATGGTGGAGGATGATAAAAGCGGTAATCCAGTAAATCAACTTCCTTTAGATCAATTTGCTACATTAATAGCAAATAAAGTATGTGATAACTTAGCAAGTATCAATACTATTAAATCTACATTATCAAGTCTTAATACAAGAATAGATGTATTAGAAGCATGTGTTTTACCTTGTTCAGGAGGTGTAGTAGAAGCTCAAATTGTACCATCATGTGTAAGCAATGTAGGTACATTAACTAATGTTTCAGTAGTTGTTTTAGCATTAGAAACTGCATTTTGTTCATTAAGAAACGCAGTTGGTTTTCCATCTGCTATTAATTCTGCAATTTCACAATCAACAATAACAGGCTCATCATTAACTAGAACCTCATCATCTGTATCTTATGGATCTATAACAGGATGGAATAATTCTGCAAGTACACTAGCAGAATCAGTTCAAAATGCTTGGATTGTAATAGATGATTTGTATACTGCTATGGGTAACATACAAACTAACTGTTGTCCATCAGGATGTGATTCAGTTATATTTGATTATGTAGCACAAGTTGTAACTGATACACAAGGTTTAGTAACAGGCATTAATTTTAATTTCCAAGGATCTACAATACCAACAGGATTTGCTGATGTAACTGGATTCAGTAAAATTATTGTAACAGATATTAATGGTGTATCACTTAATCAAATATTTAGCGTTCAAGTAGAACAATCAACTTCAGGAGTATTATTTGATACTTCTGGATTAAATACTGCAAATGATTTAAATGTCAGTGTTCAATTTAATGTAAGTAATGGAACGGATACATGTGAAACTGTATTATCAAGTGTACTAAACGGTATTGTTCCTTGTCCATCACTTCAAATTAATCCAATAACAGAAGACGGTGTGACAGTATCTTTTGCAAATAATTTAGGAACTACAGCCTCATATATAGTTAATGTAATTAATGCATCTACAGGTGTTGTAGCAGCAACTCAAACTGTTAATAATCCTGGCCCTACAGTATCAGCTATATTTACAGGGTTAATACCTAGCACATCATATCAAGTTCAAGTTACTGTAAACTTTGCTGGTGCAACAAATTTATGTCCATTATCAACTGTAACATTTAATACATTAGATGGAGATGCTCCATGTAGTAATGGTATGGATGTAGCATTTGTTATTGATTATACGTCATCAATGGGACCTGTGATAGATACAGTTAAATCAGGAGCTGCAGGTTTAGTAAATACAATTGATACATCATCTGGTTCAAATAACTATAGAATTAGTTTAACTACAGTAGATGAATATTCAGCATCTAATGTAGGTGGTGAACCTACTTATAAAGATTGTGCAGATTACATAGCTTTACCAGCATCACAAAAATCAATTCAACAAGGACCAACAGGAGCATATCAAGTATATACTGCTTGGGAAATGTTCCAAATTAATAATGGTTCAACATTCCAAACTCAAATTGCAAAATTAAACAAAGGAGTTGATGGGACATGTGTGAATTTAGGTGCAGGAAATGGTGTTGCAGAACCTATGGATATAGCTATTCAAAATATTGTAAGTAGTTTAGCATTTACAGGATCATTTAGATCTAGTGTAGCAAAATATGTTATAGCAATAACAGATCAATTACCGGGTGGAGATGAAGATACAATGAACAATCAATCTTGGGCTAGAATTCAAAATCTTATAACTACATGTAGTGTACAAGGAATTAAAGTATTTGTTTGTGGTGCTGGTGTAAATAGACAATGGATAGATGATTTAGGTCAAACTATTTATCCATGGAGAGAGTTAGCAACAGGAACAAATGGTTCATATAATGCTGATCCTAACCCAACAACAATATCAAGTGAAATAGTATCTGGATGTGGTGGAACACCTCTAACTTAAAATAATTAAAAATAAAAAAATAAACAATGGCATGTAATTGTACAAAATGTAGTCAAAAATGTAGTTGTGCTGACACAGCAATAACTAACGCATGTACCTATACTGATTGTAGTACAGGTAGTGAAAGATGTGATGATGTGCAGTGTGCTTCATGTGTAAGCTATTGTGGTACATCTTTTCAAATAGGTGAAGCTGGTGAACGAATAGTTATAACCTCTGGTGAAAGATTAGATTCTATTATACAAAAGTTTTCTATGATTTTATCTAATGGTCTTGGAACATGTACTTCAAATGATGTACAACATGATCCATATAATGTTTATGCGGGTGCAGTAACAAGTAGTACTATTTCAGTTATATGGGATGGTATATGGAGTAACAGTACTGGTTTAAATGTATATGTTGATGAACAAATAACACCTGTAGGATGGACATTAGCTAATCCATTAGGACCTATTGTTCCTACAGTAAATAATTTTACTATAACAAATTTAACTGCTAGTACAGCATATAAAGTTAAAGTTGTAGATGCTGGTAATACAGGATGTAAACCAATTGAAATACTTATTTCTACCCTGTCAGCATAAAAAAAACAACAAGTGGTGGTTTGTTGGTTTTCTACTACAAACGTTGGAAGAGGCTGGATTTATTCCAGTCTCTTTTTTTTTCATATCTTTACAATAATCAAAAAAATTTTTATGGACAATTTAAAACAGAGAGTATTAGAATCATTAAAATGGAAAAAACATCCTTCAATCAGTAGTGCAAGACTAGGTATCAGTGAAGAAAAATACCGTAAGATTAAAAATGAATTGTTAGCTGAAAGGAAGAATAAAAAAAAGAAATCAATATTTTTTAGTAAGGCGGCAGAAAATGCCCAAGTAGTAGAAGCTATTGATTTAGAAAAAGGAGAAGGTAAGATATCAGGAACTTTTGATCATGAACCTAAAAGTGCAGAAGAAATAATTGAGCTATTAAAAATAGATACTGATAAATGGAAATTATCTCAGTATTGGAATAAACAAATGGGTGATCACTGGAGAGTATCAGCATTAGTATCTCAAATTAAAAACCCTGAAGAAAAACTTTTTAAAGAGTTATTGGAAAACTGGGAACCTAAAACTTACAAACTTCCTAAAGTAAATCTTAAAAATATTGTATCAGATGATCCTGTCTGTGGTGTGATATCATTACAAGATATTCATTTTGGAAAAGAAGGTAATGATACTATAGATAAAGATTTTGAAGATACAATAACATACTTAATACAAAAAGCAGCTCCAGTTAATTATATTGAAAGAATGTACTTTGTTGTAGGAGGTGATTTAATCAACATGGATACGTTTTCTGGGACTACTACTAGTGGTACTCCTTTAGATAATTGTATGAGCGCTACAGAGGCTTATATGCAAGCATTTGATGCAATGCATTGGGCTATAAATTATATTAAATCTTATTGTAAAGAATTGGTTATTGTATATGTACCTGGAAATCATGATAGACTTTCTTCTTTTCATTTAGTGCATGCCTTATCTAAATCTATTATTAGTGATGAAATTACATGGGATACTAAATATGAAGAAAGAAAAGTTCATGTATGGCATAGTAACTTTAATGCTTTTGAGCATGGAGATAAAAGAAGTAAAAATAACCCATTGATATATGCTTCAGAGTATCCAAAAGAATGGGGAGCTACAACTAACAGAACATTATTTAAAGGTCATATACATACAGATAGGAAAGTAGAATATATGACATCTAATGAAACAGCGGGTTTTATTGAAAAGACTTTGCCCAGTTTAGGTAAAACAGATTATTATCATTATAGTAACAAATATGTGGGTAATAGAAGATCTGGTAAATTAGAATTACAACACCCAACAATGGGTAATATATGTGAATTAACCTATCAAGCTTTGTAAAGACCTCACTTTTAATTTCATTAAGTGAGGTTTTTTTTGTAAATTATAAATATAACTGTATGATCAACAATTTCAAAAAACCTGATTTAAAAGCTCCTAGATATAGAGAGAAAAGAATGGGGTTATTAAATGAAGAAACAATCAAAGAGTTTAAAGATAAAAAACCTTTATACTCAGACATAGATAACGTTAAATTAAAAAAGATAATAAAGATATACAATGTTAGACTTTGGAATGCTGTAGTAGAGAATAGAGATGGTGTAGAATTACCTGATTCATTAGGGTATTTATTTATAGGTACATGCCCTTCTTCAAAATCAGTGAACACTAACTATGCATTATCTAATCAATATGGTAAAGTATTACAAAATAAAAATTGGGAAACAGATGGAAATTTAGGTAAAATATTTTATACAAATTACTCAACTAAATATAGATTTAAAAATAGAGAGTTGTGGAGATTTGTAGCATGTAGAGATTTTAAAAGATCTGTTGCAAAAACTTATCCTACCAACTGGACCAAATATGTAGTAATGAAAAATAAATATAAGGTGGCTCATCTTTATGATGAAAACCCAGAAGAAACCAACAAAGCATTAAAGTATTATAATGAATTTGAAAAATAAAAGACATGTCAACAATAGCAGAAACAATATCTAGAATAAGAGGTCAAGTAAAAGCAGGAGTTCAAGATGCCTTTGTTACTGATAGATATATATACAGCTTAATAGAAAAATATGCACAGTTTTTAATGAGAAGACAAGACTATGCTAATAAGTTATTAAAGTTTAATTCAGTATGGAAAACATTACCATATGTAGAATTAATAGATGTAGATAAAGTAGAAGCACATTGTGCTGGTATACAAAGTGGATGTACAATAAAACGTACAAAGGTGAGATTGCCGTCAATGTTTGAAGGCTATTGGGGTCCACTAATCCGTACTATTAGTTCAATAGATGGATCACAAGAATTACAAGGAACTCAACCGGGTACATATACTTCATTAACAAAATCAACTTCATTTAAATATAATAAGACAAAATACTTTTGGTGGTTAGATGGATATATTTATTGTCCAAACATTGAATGGGATGCAATAAAAGTAGAAGGTGTATTTGATTCAGATATTACAAAATGGAATTGTGATACTGAAGATGATTGTACTCCAAGATATGAACAAGAAATATATATACCAGAAGCATTGTTTGCAGAAATAGAAAGTCAAGTTATTGCTACTATGTCAGGTACATTAAAAATACCATCTGAAGACTCAGATAATAAACGCAATCTAGCAAGAACTTAAAAATTATAATAATGGGGGTATCACAAAAATATAGAACATTTAGTCAATTGATGGAAGACGTATCTATTGATTTTTCTACGTATGCGTTAGAAGGAATGATAGAACCTGCTCAACTAATTAAAGTTGCACAAAGAGTTAATTATGATTTAGGTTTACGCATTCATAGAACTAAAGAAGTTATTATAGATATAGAACATGGAAGAGGTCAATTACCTTTTGATTTTCAATATTTAAATTATGCATTTAGATGTGGGGAGTATACTGTAAATAACTCTATGCCATCTGGTACTCACGTTGAAACCTTTAATGATGTACCCTATGTCCCAGCACCTAATGATGCTGAACCATGTAAAGACGGTGATACATGTAAAGATGTATGTGTAGTTAAAACATGTGATAATAAGAATGAATATCAATTAGTACAAAGAATTGGTGGTGGACAATTCAGAAGTTTTACAACATGGACTGAATTAAGAATAAAAGATGTAAATGATAAAGTTTGTTATTGTCCAAGTTTAGGTGCACAAGCATTAGATATAGCAGAAATAAAAGATGGATTTTTGGTAACTACTTTTACAACAGGTAAAGTATATTTAAGTTATCAGGGTGCTATGGAAAATGCAGAGGGTGATTTATTAGTTTTAGATCAACCTTATTGTAATGAATATTATGAGTATGCAATAAAACAAAGGATATTAGAAAATATGGTTTGGAATGGTGAGAATGTATCTCAGCAGTTGCAACTTGTAGAAGGCAGATTAAGAGGGGCAAGAAACAATGCATTAGGATTTGTTAATACACCAAACTTCCAAGAAATGAGAAAAGTATGGAATATGAACAGAAGAGCACAATATCATAATTATTATAATATGTTTTTAAGTTATGCACCAGCTAATCCACAAGTAGTAGCTGCGCCTACTACATCATCTAGTTCATGCCCAACTTGCTAAATAGATAATATATTATGGCTAAAAAGAAAAATCCATCTCAACCTCAAAGTTCTGGTTCATCATCAGTAAATATAAATACTTTTACTAAAGGGATGAACAAAGATGTTGCTCCTTCATTTGAAGGACAACAAGCATGGTGGCATGCAAGAAATGCAGCTAATAATTCTGAGGATGGTGATCTAGGAATGATTGGTAATGAGCCGTCAAATTTATCATGTGGTGTTATACCTTATACTGTCATAGGTGCTATACATAGATATGGTGATGAATGGGTTGTATTTTCTACAGATAACGTTAGTTCTGAAATAGGAAGATTTGATGACAGCGAATGTAAGTATACTACATTAGTTAATGATCCTTGTTTAAACTTTAGTAAAAAGCATTTAATTGTTGGTGCAGCAAAAGAAAATTTTGATTGTACATGGGAAGTATATTGGGACGATGCAAACAATCCATCAAGAGCGTTAAATATAGATGATATACCTTGGAAAAAAATTCAAATATCTGGTCCAGATATAGATGGTTCTGACTGTGTAGAATATGAAATTATTGAACCAAAATCATTAGACTGTGAGCAAATAAGGCTGGCACCTCTTTTAGATACACCATGTATTACTTTAGAAAAGTCTATTGATGGCGGAATGTTGGCTAATGGTGCCTATCAAGTTTTTGTAGGCTATACAGAAAATGAACAAAGAGTAACTGACTATATAGGTATATCTAATATTCAGACACTATGGAATCATGAAGGTACTGGAGGATCATTGGACATAAATTTTTCTAATTTAGATTTAGACTATGATTATTTTGAGTTAGTTATATTAAGGAGAAATCAAGGGCAAACCTCAGCAAAAAGAATTGGTTTATATAGTACTCAAGTAAGCACAATAAACATTGACTTTATAGACGAGTCATTATCAGCTGTAGATTTAAAATTGATACCTCTTAGAAGTCCGGCTTATGAAAAGTCTGAGTCTATGTTTGTGGTTAATGATTGGTTAATAAGGCAAGGACCAACAGAACAATTTGATTTTAATTATCAACCTATTGCAAATGAAATAAAAACAAATTGGGTAATTAATTCTGTACCATCTACATATTATTTTAAAGGCGGTAATAGAGCAGGGTTATTGCGTGATGAACAATATGCATTTTTTATAAGATGGATATATAACACAGGAGAAAGATCTTCATCATATCATATACCAGGTAGAGCACCTGAAATGTATAATGGAACAATGGAGGACGAAATTATTAATGGTAATAATGTACTAAATCCAACTGGAGATCCTCTTTTTAAAGTATACAATACAGCTTCAATTACTTCTACTGCAATAACCGCTTTACCTGATGAAACTAAAATTACTGGTAGAGGTGAAATGGGGTATTGGGAATCAACAGAACTTTATCCATCAAATAGACCAGATATATGGGGTGACTTATGTGGTAAACCAATAAGACATCATAAAATGCCCGATGAATCAATAGGGGGTAATACTTCTCCATTGCATTTGACAAGCTCAAATGGAGACGAAATAAACATACTAGGGGTTGAGTTTAGCAATATTGGGAGGCCTAAATATAATAATGGATCTTACATAGAAAATGTAGTTGGTTATGAAATACTACGTGGATCTAGATTAGGTGCAAAATCTATTTTAGGAAAAGGTTTATTTAGAAACATGCGTAAGTATACTGTACCAAATGCAGAAAATTTAATTGGTGGAGATGTACAAGGTTTATATCCTAATTATCCATATAATGATTTAAGACCAGATGTATATTTCCATAAAGGCGGAAATAATATACTAAATAGAACTGACGGTGTTCATTCATTTGGTGAATCATTAGATGATTATAAAGCATTAGGAGATGAACCGGATATTAATGGTGAGCCAAGCGGATATTCAAGAAAAGTTTTTACTTTTTCTTCACCAGAGCTTATGTTTACTAAACCTTTTTTGAATGCATATGAAACTAAAATATATGGTCAGTTATCAGGTAGTGCAAGTGGATCATTTCAACCATCCGAGGATCATCCTCAATTTAAATTATTAAGAAATGGAGCAGCTATAATATCTGGAGTTATAGGATTAGGTTATGCAATAAGACAAGTAAGGGGTACTAAAAATGTTAGAAGGGTTGGTGCTGCTGGTAACATGACATCACAGTCAGGTACATTTATTGGTATAACTTCCGGTAATCAACCAGGTCTTGCTCAAGGAGCATACTCTATAGCAAATGGCATTGCGAATACTGGTCAAACAGCCATATCAGTACTTCTTGAGGCTTTATTAGATTCAGTTTCTGGTTTAGCAGACTTATGGATAGGTGGTGCTGCTAATTATGCTACTGAAAAAGTTCAGATGGGTTTATCACAAGCTATAGGTAATTTGCCAGGTATGCGAGGTGGTAGTGAAGAAATAGCATGGACATCAGATAATAACTTTTCATCAATACCTATATTTTTAAAAATATGGATGTCAGCTCAAACTTCTAAAGCTAATATAGCAGCTGGAGGTAATGAGTTTTTAGAGTTGATATATAACATGCAATCAGCAAATAGTTTTGTCTTAAAACATAATTCATTTGGATTCTTTAGTAATTTTAGTAAGCAAACAAATGGTTTATGGAGAATTAAAAATTCAGACTCTAACTATATAGGACAATCATTTCAGACATTTGATAATGGTAACTATAAAATTAATAATTTATTTAGACCTTCTACGGTAGCTGTAAGTTTAGAAAAAAGCCTTACTGATCCTGATATAAAAGATAAATCAAGATATACTATAGGTGGATCATTAGATGTATCATTAAGCTCAGCCGGAGTATATCAAAACTCAAACCCTGTACCAAATAGTAACTCATATTTTCAAAAATATAAACAAGCAAGAAAAAGTAATATATCTGCATACTATGGTGCTCTTAAATTTAATTTTGATAATCAGTATGGTCAACTAGATGGTATAAAACAAATACCAATGAGATCTTGCATTCAATTGTTAGATTCAACATTACCAAATCAATATATGTATACTAGTGATCCAATTTTTAGTGGAGACACATTTATAGGTAGATATACTGAAAAAACCATAATGCCTATTTTTACAAGATTTTTATTAGGTCAACCTGATGGTTATACTTTTGATTATTCATTATATGTAAATATACCATATCCAAGATACTGGTTAAACTCACAAAGATTTGATTTAACACCTTTAGCACAAAAGTTTGTTACTCTTGGAATAGGTAGTTCAAATGCTGCTACAGCATTGATGCCAAATGATTTATTTTATTTAGATAGAACAAGTAATTCAACAAACGCTTCTTGGAGTAGTATATTTAATAATACTAGTGATCCTAATCCTGCATTGTCTATGGCATTTGCATATATTTATTCTCATGTAAATGGAATCTTAGATTTTTATGTTGAATCAGAAGTAAATTTAGATCAAAGAGATTGGGAAGATGAACCTAAAAAAAGAATTTATAATGTATATGATTATAATGATTTAAATGAGCTCTTTCATGCAAAAATAGAAAAAGATGATAATTTTTACAAGTATGATGAATCATTAAGTCCAAGTAGATTCCCTACTCAAATATCATCTTTTGGTCAAATTCAACCTAGAGATTATGATCCGTATGTTGCAGCAAATTGTTTTGTTAATTATCCAAAAAGATTAATTTATTCATTACAAGCGCAAGAAGAATCAAAAAGAGATTATTGGAGAGTATTTTTAAATAACAATTACAAAGATTTTAAAAATGAAGTAAGTGTAATTAAACCTATAAACAAAAGTGGCGCATTAGTATTTTTTCCATATTTATCTCCACAAATGTTTCAGGGTCTTGATACACTGAAAACTCAATTAGATACAAAGCTTACTATAGGTGATGGAGGTTTATTTAGTCAACCGTTTCAGAATGTAGCTAATGCAGACATATCAAATGAATATGGTTCATGTGAGAGTTTAAGAGGTGTTATTAATACACCACTTGGATTATTCTTTATATCTCAACAGCAAGGTAAAATATTTCAGTATGGAGGTAAAGGGTTAGAACCTATATCTAATAATGGAATGAAATGGTGGTTTGCTAAATATTTACCTTCTAGATTTATAAAACAATTTCCAAGTTCAGAAAATACACAATGGACAGATAATCCTGTAGCAGGAGTAGGATGTCAAGTAATGTATGATTCAGTAGATGATGTAGTCTACTTTATGAAAAAAGATTATCAATTAAAACCTGATTATATTGGTCAAGCAACATTTGTTGATAGACCAGTTAGACCAATAGAGATAAGAGGTGAGGCAAGAGTGCCAGTAAGTATTGATATTGGTGATCCAATATATTTTGATGATTGTTCATGGACTATTAGTTATGACCCAAAATCTAAAGCATGGATATCTTTTCATGATTGGCATCCTGAGTTAGCTTTACCAAGTATAAATCACTTCTTTACTACAAAGACTGTTGAGACAACTGTTCCGCAATGTCCTCCGGGTTATAATTTTAATCCTAGTACAGGGTTATGTGAAATAGGAATTAATACTACAGAACTTGCAGAAGTTATTGTAGATAACCGTGACTCAATTATATCGGGGGGTCCTCAAGCATGTCTTATTGATATTGTAGTAGCAATGGATACTTCTGGTAGTACGGGTAACCCACAAACCAATGGGACTAGAGCTTATGCACAGTTACAATGGGTGATGTCTTTTGTTGATCAACCAGAAATACAAAATGCATTAAATGGGGGTACTATGCAAATTGGTTTTACAAGTTGGTCTGGTTTAAATCAACAAAGAAGTTGGACAACTGGAGGTGGACCATTTATTAGCCCTGTTTCAATGTCAGATAGTATTGATCCTGCTAATGTACAAACTTGGTACATAAATAATTGGTATGGTAGTCAGACAGCTACAGCTGCGGGTATGAACCACGCAATTGGTTTAGCTCAACAAACGGGATCATCAAGTTTAGCAGCAAATTATCCGGCAAGACAAAATGACCCAAGCTATAGAAGAATTGTTATTACTGTTACAGATACTGGTAATAACCCAGGTCCTCAATGTAATTTGCAATCTCCAACAATTCAAACAGTAAGTAATGCTGCTCCTAATTTTCAATTTATGTATGCTGTATTTTGTGGAGTTAATTCACCTTATCCAGGAGGACCTGGTCAACCTCAAAGTGCAGCTTTAAACAATACAGTTTGTCAATATGGTCAAAATATTACTATAACTAGTGGTACAGCTGGATCAACAACTAGTGCTTATATATATGGAATTCAATCTACTATAGATGCAAATTATCCTATTTCTAATTGGGATGTTGTTGCTCAAGAAATAACATCAAGTATATGTGGTAGTGATTTTGTTTGTGAATGTCCAACAGGATATACACTAGTTTATCCAGATGCATCAAATGGAAATGTATATGATCAGGCTAGTGGAACATGTAGTGATCTAGAAAATGAAAGACCAATATGTAGGAAAGTTACATGTGAATGTCCACCTTCTACTGTACCGGGTTCTGTTTTAACTGAGACAGGTGAATGTCCAGATACACCACCTTTACTTTATCAGATTGGAAATCCAGATTTTGTTCAATCAAACCCTAAGCAGTGTAACTATTTTTATTATGACTCTTTACAGCCTAATTATAAAGTGGGTGGTTTTTGGAGACATAATGTAAGATGTGACTCTTTTGCAAATTATTATGGTGAAGACTATCCATGGGAAATAGATTTGATATCTAATACTGGACAAGCGGTTAATACCATAAGAAGTTTTGAATATCAATTAGAAACTTATGTATATAAAGGAGATCCACAATACAATATGTGTGGTGGAGATAAATGGGAAGATTTAGATTTTAACTTTGATGCTTCTATTATTTATAACAATGATCAAACATCAGGTTTACTATTACTAAATCCACAACCGGTCAACAGCCCTTGGACTAATTTAGATTTTCCTTCTATTGGATTTAATGGTATACAAATACTAGTTTCTAAAGTAGAACATAAATTTAGATTTAATCAATTCTGGGATGTGACTAATGATAGAGGTGAGTTTACAAATGCAGAACAACCAATATTTGACACATCATGTAATGGATATATTAGACCTTTAAATCAAACTAACATTAATTACGGTAAAAGTCAAACGCAACGTAAGAAGTTTAGACACTATTCTAATAATGTTATTTTACGCAGGAATGTATCAGGCAACAGAAAAATGCTGCTTAGACTTAATAATACTAAACTTTTACTATCACAGAGATAATGGGAAAAAGAAAGAGCATAGGATTACCAGGAGGACCAAATGAGTTCTTAATAGATATAACACAATATATATCTGTAGATGGGTATAGAAATGATAGTCCAGATAAAACCAATCCGGTTAATTTCATTCCGTCAGGAAACATAAGCATGAAAGATGTTGATTTTCCTATTATGGGTACAGATAATTTAGGTAATTCACAAATGATGATACCTGAAAATGAATATCAATTTCCAGGTGATATGGTAATGGAAACGCCTATGGCTCAAAATGGTATTGAAGTACCTAAAAGACAAGGTGTTAGAAAAAACCCAGATGGTAGTGAGTCTACACATCTTATGGCTACTGAAACTTTGGATGGTAAAAATTGGTTTTCATTTCCAACATTATTTCAAGATCCTGATGGTACTTGGATTGATATGTCTAATAAACCTTGGCAAGAAGCATATGAAGAAGCTAAGAAGAGAAATGAACTTATAGATTTTGGTACAGATAAAGAATCTGCAATTAAGTTTGGGGAAGGTTCTTGGAAACCTAAATTTCAGTTAAAGGGTGAAGTAGATGATATTAAAGGAGTTGTACCTAATCAAGAAAGTGTTGATAATTCATTTCAAAGACAATGGTTAGATTCACCCATGTATAAGAAAATATTAGCAAATGAAGTTGGTCCAAATGATGATCCCGAATTTATAACTAATAGTAGAATAAGTAATTTAGAAAACCTACCTATAATAGTAAATCCTAATACACACGAAGATGAAGATGTAGGTGCAACATCTTGGAATAGAAATGGTGAACTTGAATTTTTTAAACCATCACATACTGATCATGAAGGACATGTTCATGAAAATACTTTTGAACATGAAGTAGGTCATAGTGGAGATAGAGTTGGACCAGATACGTTATTGAGTTATATGGATGGCTTAAGCTTAGGAGATAAGGTTGCTTTAGCAAATGCTTCAGCAAGTACTTTTCCAAGCACACCTTTATTGCCAAACTATGTTAAGCTAGCAAATCAAGCATATAATTATATTACTGGTCAAGAATCAAATGATCTTCAAGATAGAGCTAAACAGATATATAGAAACCTTGATTCAGATAGACTTATACCTCAAACAACTGTGGATAGATTTGAAGAAGAAAGATTTAATATAGAGGGGTATGATGATGATGGTTTTCCTATAATAAATAACTATGATATGGCATCCTATGGAAACTATGATGAAGATGGTAATCCTATAGTAGCTTTTAATAGAGATGGATCTATAAAATCTGGAGAAATAGAAATAGAGAGAAGTGAATGGGCAGATTATGTTTCTAGACCTACTGAGGCTAGAACTAGATTGAATACAATTAGGTCAGCAGCAAAAGATCTAGGAATATATGATCCTATGACTGAACCATTAACTAGAAAACAATTTCAACAAATAATTGAAAGAAGCTCAGAGTTGAACAGAGGAGAGGATGATGGTTTCAATCCATTAGGGCAATTACGAGATATATATAGTGATGATGAGATTTTTAATCAATTAAATGAGATTTCATCTGTAGATAAAAGCACAGATAAATTACGTTATGCTCAATTTGGTCTTGAAAATAGAGGGGGTAACACACTAAAGGCAGATGAATTTTATACACCTGATAAAAATGTAAACATTAGATATGATGAGGATGATGTATATGAATCAATATTTGACCCAAGAGTAAGAGAAAAACAATTAGAAAATAATGCAGCACGTAAAGCTTACCAGATAGAATTAAATAAAAGAAATCAAAACATAGCAGATATAGAATCAGCAAAAGAACTTTATAAAGATGTTTGGTATAATCAATATAAAGACACAACCTTTAGTACAGAAAAAGAAAGAGAAAATTGGCAGGAGAATAATCTGGATTGGAAAAATGCAATACAAGTATTAGGAAAGTATGGTAAAGCTAAAGTAGGTACAAATCCCGGAGTCAGCAACAAAAGTAACTTAAAACATATACCATACTTTGATCCAGCAGCTGATTTATCAGATCAATATCCTGAGATGCCTGTTTTAAAATTACCAAATGATATTAAATATAATTTATCTGACTTACCATCAGATGTAGATGAAAGTGTATTTAGACAATGGATAAACAAATATTATCCAGATTATGCAGAAAATAACAAAATTGATAGTTTTACATCTATTAAAAATAATGACACTATTAAAAGTGCATGGTATGAACTTGGACATCAATTTATAGAAAAACCAGAGTTAAAACCTTTACAAAAGCTGATGTCTGATTTTGACATGAATAGCAAGCCTTCACTTTCAGAACCTGTAAAAAATTCTAAAAGCAATTTAGTATATATAAAAGCAGGTGACGGAAGGTTTATAGTGCGTGATATAAGTACCAATGGAACTATAGGAATATATGATTCTGAAGAAAAGGCTAAGCTTGCTATGAGCGGAGTAGATAATGAAGATATAATAGATTATTATGGTCCATCAAAATGGCAACCTAATAGTAAACAAATAAATACACAGCAAAAAATTAATAAGCTTTATCAAAGAGGAGGAAACACATTAGATGATGCAGTAATACCGGTTTTAAAAGGTACTGCTCAAAAGGCAGATGAATTTTCTACATGGTTAGGTCAACAAACTAAAGATTTAATTAAACCTGATCTTGACATGGATACAAGATTAAAAATGTTTCAAGAAGTTAGACCTGTAAGTTACCCTGGTTTTGGAAGTCTTGTAAAGGAAGGATTTGGTGCAATAGGAAATGCATTAGGTATAACTGAACCAGAATCACCTAGCAAAGATAAAGATGGAGATCTAGATTTTTCAGAAGAAGCATGGGCACGTGCACTAGGCATTCCAACTAAAGATAAATATATTCAAAAACAAACAGAATATTTACCAACCAATTCAAAAGAGGAAGGAGTGCAATATTATAAAATATCAGATGACATACTTGATAAAGAAGGTATGATATCAGACTTTAAAGATCTCCCTATTGGATATAAAGAAACTGTTGATGGTTTAGCAGGTTATATGAAAGAATCTTATTTTGATGAAAATAATATAGATGTGCAAAAGTTTATGGATACAGATCCATTGCAAAACTTTCAGGTTCAAGTTGGTTATGATAAAGAAAAAGATCAGAAATATCTTTCTATATATGATAAGTATGATTTTAACAGTATAGCAAATGCAGGTATAAATCCATACGAGTTCTATGATAGAATTTATATACCTAAAGACTCTGATAAAAAGGTAGAAGATAAAAATAGTATTGACTCTAATTTATTGTATAAGCAAGCTTTTGTTGAATCTAACTTAAACCCAAAAGCTAAAAGTAGTGCAGGCTATATGGGTCTTGGTCAAATAGGAGATAGTCTTATAGCAGATTATAAGAAAGCAAAAAATGTTAAAGAAATAGATCCATATGATCCTGAACAAAATCATGATGTTCAAGAATGGTCTATGAATGAATTGTATAACTCATCATTTATAAATAAGGAAAATCAAGATCAAGATGTAAGATTAATTAAAACACTAGCAGCATATAACTGGGGTAGAGGTAATACAAGAGATTTGCTAAATGAATTAAAAGAAGAAGGTCTAGATATATATAATGATATTCAATGGGTCTCTAGATTACCTAAAGAAACTCAAGATTATATTGATATGATTTTGTTTGATAAAAATACAGAAGGCAGACCTAATGTACAGGAAAATTTTCTAAAGACAACTACTGATGAAGCATATGATTACTATAAGCAATTATATAAATATCAAGATGATCTTCCTGAAAAACAATATGCTGGACCTGTGAGAGAAAACGAGCAAGAAGATTATGACTATAGTCAATTATGGATGCCATCTAATTATGTTGAAGAACTTCCAGAATTAAACTCTTCTTATGTTGGTCCTTTACGTGAACCAGAAAAACAAAATGAAAAACCAAAAGAAGAATTAAATATATACACTGTAAAGTCTGGAGATAACTTAACTAGGATAGCAGATAAATATGGAACTACTGTAGATGAGATAGCTAAATTAAATGATATAGCTAATCCAAGTAAGATTTCAATAAATCAAGAAATAAAATTACCAAAGAGTAAAACTAAATATGCTTTTTATGATGTAAAGTCTGGTGATACTCTTGGAAGAATAGCAAATAAATATGGTACAACAGTAAGAAAGTTAGCACAAGAAAATAATATATCTAATATTAATGAAATTTTTGTTGATCAAGAACTAAAGATACCACAAGATTCATATGAACCAGTAGATGAAATTGAAGAAACTTGGCAAGATGTTGATCTGTTGGATCAGGATAGAAGAAATATTAATGATTCATCTGATGAAGATATTATAAAAAAATCACAAATGGTTAATGATCCAAATGGTCATTATGTTATAGTAAACAAAAAAACAAAAAGATTAGAAGTTTGGAGGGGTGGCAAATCAGTATTAGATTTTGAAGTTCTTACAGGTGCTAATGAGGGTGATGCTTTGACTGTAACAAAAATGTGGGATTTAAATAATGATGGACAAATAACAGATGAAGATAAAAGAAATGGTAAGTGGATTCCTAATTGGAGTGCGGGTAATAAAAATACCGGTGCTGGCAAGTATTATATAAAAGAAAGTTATGCTGATTCACCTAATAAATATGGTGGTAAAGGTGTCCCTTCATTTAATTTATATACAGATGGTACTGATATAGATGTAGCTACAGCTATTCATGGACCCACAAAAGGTAGAAAAGGTTTATTTGATGATGGTAATATAGATAATAATAGAGCAAGTAATGGTTGTGTAAATGGTCAATGTAGTGATTTGCAAGCATTATATGATTTAGGAATGCCAGCAGGCACAGCAGTATATATATTACCAGAAGATGAAGGTAATAATTTCCAATGGGTTGATGGACAAGCCGTATTAAAAATGTCTAAAGATAATAGAGAAAAATATACATCTAATTATATTGACTCTAAAGATAGAGAGCAAACTCAACAAGGATCTAACTATGCTGTAAACACATTAAACTATCAACCTATACGTCCAGTGTTTGATCAACAAGCTTTTGAAGAAGATGTGTATAATGAAACAGGAGGTTTAAAATCTGTTGGTAATTTCTTTACGTCAGATACATCAGATAAAGATGAACAAGAAAATTCAACAAAGCCATTTATAAATGCTTTAGTAAATAACAAGAAACAAATAATGCAAGAAGCAGGCATACCTAGTGATGTATATAATGATATTGCTAGAATTGCTTTTGGTATTTATGGTAATGAATCTAATTTTGGTGACACGCATAGTAAATCAGGTAACCTTTTAAGAGGAGCCAACAAATATGTTGCTGATTTAAATAAAAAAGGTCAATTGCCGGTAGTAGGTTCAACTAATTTATTACCTACTGTAACTTCATCTCCTGATGTGTTTAAAAAATATGAGGGTTTTACATTAGATACTGTTGATCAGTTGTCAAATGTTTCTCCTTTATTAGCAATTGCAGCAACATCATCAGATCTTAATTTCCCAACTTATTCTAAAAGTGCACAAGAAGATTATAACAGTGTTGGGTTAACCCAGCTTAGATGGGAAAATATAGTTAAAGAAGATAAAAACTTACCAGAAAATAAAAAGCAAATAAATATTTTAAAGAAATTTGGAATAACATCTAATAAAGATTTGCTAGATCCTGAAAAAGCAGCAATTGCTACTGTATTAAGATTAGCATTTTTAGCTAACAATAGAGAAGGTGTAAATAGAAATGATTTGTTTAATACTCTTCCTAAACATTGGGGTGGTTCAAGCAAAGATGACGGTAAGACATATACTGAAGGAGTTAAGAAAAATTCTAAATATTTGAAATTTCAACAATTGGGTAAGTATATGCCAGATTATAAAATAGGTGGAGAAAAGAAAAAGCTTCAGATGTATAAAGATTATATGGATGGAATATATGATGGTACTAATGAAGAAGCTAAAGCTAAAAGTATATATGATAAATTAAATAGAAAGTATTATAAAGATGCAAAAGAGTTAGGGAACATGTCTCCACCAAACTATATTTTGACTCATGTTTATAAAGCTTAAACCATAAAGATTAGTGAATCTCCCTAATTATTTGTATATTAATAATATAATATTATCAACGTGGATTTAAACAAAAAAAGTGTAAAACAACAAGGAGGTGCAATGATGCCTGGTCAACCTGGAATGCAACAGCAGCCTCAAGTTGATCCACAAGTTATGCAAATAACTGAAATATTTTCTACATCTATTGATGAGGGCAGGCAACCTCAAGAAGTGTTAATGGGATTAATGCAACAAGAAGTAGATCAAAATCTTATAGGTCAAGCACTTATGCAACTTGGTTATGAAGAGGAAGCAATTATTCAATTGTTTGAAGAAGTCCAAAGGATGCAACAACCAAAAGAACCTAGTCCTCAAGAAATAACAAATAATCCTCAACAACTAGCAAGAGCAGAAGAAATGCAAGAACAAGCTCCTGCTATGGATATGGATATTACATCTATTGATCAAGCTAAATCTGGTATAGAAATTAAACCTGAAAATAAAGGTAAGTTTACTAGATGGGCTAAAGCAAGAGGCATGTCAGTATCTGAAGCTTATAATAAAGTTATGAGTAATACAGATAACTATCCACCTTCAGTAGTAAAAATGGCAAACTTTGCTAAGAATGCTGCCGGATGGAAGAAAGAAAAAGGCGGTGAATTTAAGCCACACTTTATGTATAAGGGTGATAGAAAGATTAGAGCAAGAGATCATGAAGCACACCTTAGACTAAAGAAAGCTGGATATACTCATGATGCACCTAAAGCAGAAGAAGGAAAAGAAACATCAAGCTCTGCTGGCACAGATAACTTAGACATGATGAATTCTTTTGCAAATGCTTCAAAGAATAGTAATATAGATATTTCTGGTAACAATGTAAAAATTACTGATCAAGATAAAAATGTAATTAAAGATTATGTAGATCAAAATGATAATGGATATATAAATCCAGATCCTTTTATGTTTAATCCTGCTTTATTTAAAACAAGCAGTGGTTTAAATTTGGGTAAAACTCTTAATGCAATTAGTTCAGTAGGAAAAGATTTATTTAGCGGTAAAGATGAAGATGGTGATGGTGTAAAAGATGGCAGTTTTAGAGATTGGAAAGGAAGGAGAATATCTAATCAATTACAAAAAGCAGCAGATACTAAATATAAATTTGAATTTGATTTAAGTGATGAAAATAAAAATGCTGCAGCTGAATGGTTTAAACAATTTCAAATTGAAAATCCAGAAGCTGCACAACAAAAAGATGCATTAGGAAATATTATAAAAGATGAATCACAAAAAATACTAGATGATATAAATGCTCCAACTAAATTAAAAGAGGTTTCTGCTGATTTACTAGATAAATGGAAAAGTGGATCAGCACAAACAAAAGCATATATTGAATCTATATTAAAAAAGAAAGGGCAAGAGATACCAACTGAATATAAAGTAGATCCAATGTCTGGTGGTGGTACTGGTCCAGCTAATGAAAAGAAAGATCCACAAGAAGTAGATTTAGATCCTGGATTTGATCAAGGTCCTATCCAAGATGCTATTGAAGGTGATGATCCAAATTTTGATATGTTTATGCCAAAAGACTATGATGGTCCTTTAGATCCAAAGTTTGAAAAGGGTCTTCCTGATTTTACAGACTTTCAAGAAATGTTTGCTATGTATGGGGCAGAACTTCCTATTAAACAATTAGCGGGTTCAGCTGGAGGTCCAGTAGCAAATCAAAAACTTACCTTTAAGGAATGGGTGTTGCAAGACCCTGTTACAAGAGGTAGTGCTAATGCTCAACAATTATATGCAGAATATGAAGAACAGTTTGATAATCCTTTTAACCCAAATCCAACAGAAGATCAAACAAATAGTCAACCTGCTCAAAGAACAGCAGCAGATTTATTTGGAGATATAAATCTTCCTACAGCCAAAAAGGATAAAAGCCCTAATGCTTTACTTAGTAATTTTAATAATAGTTTACAAAGATTTCCAAATACAATAGGTGGTAGATTATTTGGTGATTTATCTAATGCAGCAGTTCAAACAGCTGATATTTTTAATGATATTTACCAGCAAAAAGAATGGAATAATGCTTATGCAGATATGCGTGGTGATATAGTTGCAGATAATTTATATGGAACTACTACTGATGCATTTAATAAGAGGGGGACTTTTGATGTAAACACTGGACTAATGGGTAGTGAGGGTGATAGAACAACAGGATTATATATGAGTAAAGAAGGTGGTGGTGTAAACAACCCTGGTTTCAAAGCATTACCTGCAGAAGCACAGCATAATATACTTAGTAATATGGCTTATGGTGGAGCTAAAGGAGAAGAAGCATATCTTGCAAATAGAGATAGAGTTATTAAAAGAGAGTTAGCTAAAGCTCAAGAAGCTGGAGAAACAAAAAAAGAAAGAAAAAATAGAATTAAAAACTATGATCATAATTACCTACAAGAGTATATAGAGTTATTTAGAAATAAAAACAAAAATGATAAAACTGCTATAAAAGATATTATGTCTCAAATGGGAGTTACTGAAAATGATACACTATTTATAGGTAATAGCAATAACTTAAGTGGTGCTAAAATGTTTCCTGAGTTTAAACTACAACAATACTTAGCATCACAAATTGATCCTGAAGCATATAATGCAGGTCAACCTGTTAATGTAAATTATAAAAATAAAGCTCCTTATTATACTTCAGATCCGGATGAAGATGGTAGATCATATGATTTTAAGACTGCTAATTATTATGATGATGATAATGGTTACATTCATTTGATTAAATCAAAAAAACAAAATGGAGGAGAGCAGACTGTAGAAGTTGATTCAAGGATGTTGGCAAAACTAATTGCAGCTGGAGCTGACATAGAAAAATTATAATTATGGCAAAAATTAAAATAAACAAATTACCGCAGGGTTTCAGCATCCGTAATGGAAAAGTTGTTGAAGATACAAAGTCTATGAGAGATGGTGGTATGACAACAGGTGATCAAGCTGATTATGGTTTGGTTACAACTCCACAAGCATATTATGGTAGCACTAACTTTAATAATTCAAAAGATGAATCTGTTAGATATAGTCTATCAAGTGTACCTAGAGAAGATGCAAATTTAGAAGCTGAAGGTGGAGAAACAGTATTAACTGATTTAAATGATGATGGAACATTTGGTTTATATGATATAACAGGACCAAGACATAGTAGTGGTGGTGTACCAATGTTTTTGCCAGAACAATCTTTTATTTTTTCTGATACAAGAAAACTTAAACTTTCAAAAGATGAAATGAGTGAGTTTGGGTTAGGAGGAAGTAAAAAAACCCCAGCTAAAATTTCTAAAAAGTTTGGGTTGCAAGATTATTATGCAGAATTAGATTCACAATATGCAGATAACATTTCTGCTACAAGTGCAGAGCTTATGCTTAAAAAAAATATGAATGATTTATCTAAACTTGCCTTTATGCAAGAAGCTAAAAAAGATTTTTCAGATGGGGTACCTTTAGCATCTCATCCATACTTAATTTCTATTGGTGAAGACCCAATTGAGTTTACTGCTAAAGTAGAAGAGATATCAAGAAAAGAAGCAGAAGCCAAAGCACTTGCATCATTACCATTAGAGCAACAGCAACAAATAATGATGTTGCAAGAAATGATGGCTCAACAAATGCAACAACAAGATATTCAACAACAAATGCCACAACAAGGAATGCCTGCACCAATGGATGCATTTATGCCACCTGCAGGTGAACCAGGATTAGCTATGGAAAATAATGCTATGATTGGTAATATGGCTCAATTTGGTACTGAGTTGGGTGACTTTTTAATTAAAGCAGGAGAAGGCAAAGAACTAGAAAGCTATCAAAAGAAAGGTGAAACTGCTAGACAGTATTACAAAAGAAAAAATCTTGGTTATCCTAAGAACATGAAAGATGCTACTTGGAATGGTAAAGCCTGGTATTTAGAAGATGGCTCTGATCCTATTCCTAAATCAGAATTGAGAAGGCAAGCTATTGCTGCAATTCAAAATGGTCAAGTTCCTGAAGAATACAGAATTACAGAAGATGTAACAGAGACAGTAACAGAAACTGAAGCAGAAGCTGTAACAACTGATAAGCAAGTAGAAGCTACTGACAAACAAGTAGAAATTGTTGTAGAGTCTGATGGTAATAAAAATCCATATGCATCAGGAAGTGAAAAGGCTAAACGATATGATCAATATATAGCAGATGGATATACTCCTACTGTAGTAAAGAAAGATGGTAAAAACAAAATATCTTTTGTAAGAGAAGCTGTTGATGGTAGAACCATGAAAGAAGGCACTCAAGTACAAGTATTTGATCAAGATAAAATAGCAGGTTCAGGAAATCTTGCAGATACATATACACCTGATATAAGAACTCAGCAAGAATTAAATGAAGACCCTAATGTAGGTGATATAGCAACTTTTATAAGTGGTAAGTATTCTGGTAATCAATTACCTGATGTTCAAGCTGTAAATACAGATGGTTTTGGTTATGGTTCAAATGTTTTTTCTAGTGAGGATTCTGAACAAGATTTTTATTACAGAAATCAAGCAGTGATTGATGCAATGAAAGAAGAAGATGGAATTGACTTTAAGTTTAATATGAAAATGACAGATCCGGGTTATGATAAAAACTGGAGAACATTTCAAAATAAATATGAAGAAAAAAGAAAAGAATACTTTGACAAAAAAGGTGTTCAATATATTCCTTACTTCTTTACAGATGAGGTATTAGCAGAAAGACTTAAAAATGATCCTGGTACATATGATAAGGATGGAGATGGCAAGCTAGATAAAGAATGGAAAAAAAGAAAATTTGATGGTAAGAGAGGTGGTTATACTGTAAATGCTCCTGGTTTTGATATGAATTATCAAGCAAGAGATGAACAGTTTATGGATTTACCAGATGACCCAGAAGAGATTACAAAGACAACCCCAGTACAACCTAAACCACAAATAGATCCGGAATGGTGGCAACAAGATATAAATAATCTTATTGCACAAAATAATATAAAAGATAATCTATATCTTCCATTTGCTCCAGTATTAGAGGATCAAAAAATTGATTATGTATTAGATGACTATACTGGTAGAGTAAATGCTAATCTTGCTGCTCAAAATACAATGGCGCAGGCACTAGGTGCTTATGGTCCACAGGCAATTGCACGTAGTAACATTCAAGGTAAAACTTTAGATGCTAATGCTAAAGCTATTAATCAAGTTAATCAGAACAATGTCAGAACTATGAATCAAGTTGCAACTATGCAACCTCAGTTAGATATGAAAGTTGATCAGTTAAATAATGCAACAAACAAACAACTATATGATGATACAGTTACTGCATTGCAAAATGCTGATAACTTTAAGAATTGGCAAACTGCAAAAACAAATGAGTTATATAATGCAGGGCTTACCAATATGGCTAATACATATAATATGAATCAACTGTATGATTATTATAATGTTAATCCATCTAAAGCAGGTATAGTAGAATTTGGTCCAAATGGCAAAAAATTAATGAAAGATAATCAAGGAAATCAAGTTCAATCAAATATAGAAAAGTGGCAAAGACTGCAAGAACTTGTTGGTAAAGATGAAAAAGGTAATCAAAGAGAAGTTACAGAAAGCATGTGGGAAAGAATATATGGTCCTACAAGTTCTAATACTCAAAGAACATATGGTCAAAATGAACTTAATACTCAAGGAGCACCAGTAGGATATGATGCAGCTAGGAATACAATAACTGAATCAAAAAAAGGAAAAGAAATAAAAAAGTTAGCAAAGTGGGCAGTACCATTTTACAGTGGTAAGATGGGAATGTAAACCTAAAGGGTTTATACAAAACACTTTGTAAACTTATATAATTATATTAATTTTACATTATGGCAACATACGTTAAAGGAGCAGATACTTATTTACCAGACATTAAACCGTTTACACCGGATTATAAATTCTTGTCTGCTGTTCTACAAACTAGAACTGATAAGTATGATGCTAATTACAAAGCTACAAATGACTTATATAATAAAGTTGTTTATGCAGACTTATCAAGAGAAGATACTAAAGAGAGGAGAGATCAATATGCTGAGCAAATTGCTCCTCAAATAGAACAAATATCAGGATTAGATTTATCATTAGCCTCTAATGTAGATGCAGCTAAAAGTGTTTTTGCACCATTCTATGAAGATGATATTACTGTAAAAGATATGGTCTATACCTCAAGGTTTAGAGATCAATCACAAAGAGCACAGAACTTATTAAATTCTCCTGATCAAACAGTACAAGAAAAATACTGGGATGTTGGAATGAGAGGTATGCAATATAAAATGGATGAGTTTATTAATTCTGATCCAGAAGATGCATTAAGAATGTCTTTGCCTGATTATGTACCTAAAGCTAACTTATTTAAAATGAGTCAGCAAATGCTGGCAAACATGGATCCACCATTAAAAATGAAAATGGATAGGTTTGCTAAAGTACCAAACCCAAACTTTGATCCTAATAAACCTGTATCACGTGAAAATAGAAAAGAAATAGCCAATACTGATTGGATTATTACTGAACAAAATGGTTCTTTGGTTACTGGTGCAGCACTACAACAGATTAGAAATAACCTATTAGATAATCCTTCCGTACAAAAAGCTTATCAAATGGAAGCTTATGTTACAGGGATGGACTTTGCGACTGATGCTGTTAATAATGGTGCAGCTGCATCTCTTAGTAACGGTCAAGAAATGTGGGCTAATGAAACCATTAGAAGAATAGAAGCTAGAAATTTTGCTGAGTTAAATAATGATGTAGAATCATTACGTAAAGCAGAAAATTCTGCTGTTACATGGTCTAATTATAAAGCTAAAAATGGTATTGTACCTGGTAGTGGTCTTGATAAACTAGATAGAGAGCAACTATCTGATATAGAAAAGTATAAATTAGATATAGAAGCTAAAAAACAAATAGCACAAGAAGTCAATAGACCTACTCCTACAAATCAGAATGTTATAAATAAAGCATATAACTTGTATATGCAAAGTAACATTATAGATGATATGAAAGAATCCGCTCAAGCATGGAGTGCTAGAGACTATATCTTTGAAATGAACCCCAATGAATTTGCTGTTAAAGAAAAGGAGTTCAAATATAACATGTCAGAAATTCAAGCACGTGCTACCAATGCACTTAACCTTGAAGCATATAAAGCAAATAGAAGAGATGGTAATACTTTGTTAGAAAAAGGATACGAGTATGACAAGGATGGAAACCTTGTTGCATTACCTTGGGCTGAAGGATCTGCTGGTGGTGGTGGTTTTTTTAATGATTTAGCATCTGCTTTAAATCAACCTGGGTTTACTCTTTCAGATGCAAATACTATAACAGGTGCAGTAGATTCAGATGGTGAATTTACGGCTAATTCAGATATTGTAGGAACTACACAAAAAGCTTATGCGGATCATTTACAGTCTACTGCTGTAGATTATGTTGGAGCAATATTAGGTACAGATGGCCAAAGTGGAATGCTGCAACTAATGTACCCTAAAGGAAATACAAATGCTGAAGATCAAACCTATACTATAAACATTGAAGGTAGAGGAGAAGTAAATGGAAGTATTAGCGAATTAAGAAGAATATTAAGTACTCCTGCCAATACAGATGGAACTGGGGGATTAAAATATATAGATGCTATCAAAGAATTATATAATACAAATAAAACAGCATTTATAGATACTAGACAGGTAACTAAAGATAATATACCTACTACTCAAGATCAGTCAACACAATATGATGCTTTGTATAATAGAATGGTTGGGGTTAATGGTATAGATACAAAAGCAAAAGCAGGTGATATAATTATTCAAGAAGCATATAGAACATATAAAGAGGCTTATGACAACAATGATGTTTTAAATACTGTGACATCTGGGTCTACTGTAGCTAAAAATATAAAAGGCATGTTAGAAGCTGGTATGCCAGGTTTGTTTGATGAGAATGGTGTACCCTATGGTTCTAGAGAGGCTCATTTTCAAGAAGCTTTAAAAAGAGCTAAAGCAGGTGACTTAATTAATACAGATCAAGAATATGTTTGGGATGGCGGTGCTGATGAAAACTATATGCTAAATCAAACAATGGGTAGAAGTAAGAGGGATAAGGTTAGAGAAACTTTTAATAGTTCTACGCCTTTGTTCTATGTAGATAGTCCAGATCAAGATGGAACAATGTTTACAACAGAAGATACAGGAAGACCTGCTGTACAAGCAATAAGAGGTGATAGACCTATAGACACACCTAAGACTGCAAGAGTTTTTTACGAAAGTGAACTTAGAGATGAGGCAGGAAAGGTTTATGATGCTTTAGCATTAGAATTAAACGCTGCTTTAACAGATCAAAGAGATGCTAACACTGCGTCAGCTTCATTTGAATCTATTAAGAATGGTGTCCAAGGTGGCTATTCAGATATAGTAAATAATCCTACATATATATATGAATTTAATCCGTTATCACCAAACCCTAATGCATTTGGAGAAATGCAAAATATGCTTGGTCAATTAAATTACTTAAAACAAAATGGTATTCCATTTGGTATAGGTACTGGTACATTGAAAAATGAAGATCAGCTTCTACAAAGAGATGGTCTTGGTACTAAGGTTTTGGATTTATTAATAAAAGATACACAAACTTGGCTTAATAATCCTAAAAGATCTAATACAGCAGCAATTGCTCCTATATTTAGACTTTCATATAAATCTGTTTTTGATCTAGCATCTAAAGCAGACAAAACGCATGCTGGTTTTGAAATAGATAATATGTCTGAATGGTTAGCTTCAAAAGTAAAAGGACCAACATCAGACGTTTCAAAACAATACGGTGCATTAACTACTGATGAGATTGCTTTATTAAAAGGAGCCGGTGAGGATGATCAAGGAACGGGTATATTTTTGGTCTTTGATCAAAAGTATGATCTAAACCCTAAAGCTAGAAAAAATGATTATTTTTCTTCTACTGAAATAGACATATTAGGAGGAGATAATAGTACTTATCATGATTATGTTGTTCCTAATGATGATGGAATTACAAATACAGGTACTTTTAGAATTACTAAAAATGGAACTGGTGACTATGATATGATATATGAAATTAATAGATATAATCCTAAGTCAACAGATCCTGCTGAACAAGCTAATTGGACTGAATATACAACTTCAACTGGCTCAGAGAAAATGGATTTTAGTCAAGGTTTAATGGGTATTGATCAGCAAACACTAAAGATGCAATCATACATAGAATCTATCAGAACTAATAACAGAGCTTTGCAGAAAAAAGATAAAGCTATATACGGTAAATAATAAATCAAAATTAGATGGAAAACGAATCTAACAAGCCATTACAGCAAGAGATTAGAAATCAAGAAAGACCTGCCCCAAGTATTATACCTGAAGGGCAGTTCCGCTTTGAGCCTATGGCAGAAATGTTTGAAACTCCTGAAGAAAACTTTAATGACTATTTGCTAAGTAGTAGTTTAGCAGCAGATGATATTTCTGGTGTTAATGAATATAAAGCAGATATAGATAAGTATGGTATAGGTGCTATGGCTTCATTAGGAGTTGGTGTACCTAGTTTTGCATCTGATACATATAACCCAAGAACTCAAGATACACCTGAAGAAACTGACTATACAAAAGTCAAGAACATATTAACTTTAGATCCAAAACCATTTGTTGATAGCAAAGTAGCTCCTGTTTTTTCTGGTATGAGGCAGGGTCAATTTTTGAGATATTATAATCATCCTGAATTTGATAAGTTAGGTTATACGCCATATTCTAATATGGAAAACTTTTATAATGCAAACTCTACTATCTGGGATGACATGACTAGAATGAGAAGTCAATGGATGTCTCTTGCTGGCACTGGTTTAAATTCTGTATATGAGTTTGCTTCAGGAGGAGATTACTTAGCTCCTGATTTTGAATCTGCAACTGAGTTTGAAGATACTATGGGAATTGCTTCATCAACTAGAGGAGGTACTGGTGCTTTCTTTAATAATTTAGCAGCTAACTCTGCATATACATTTGGTATACTAGGTTCTATTGCTGTTGAAGAAATCATCCTAGCTGGCGCTTCTGCTTTATCTGGAGGTTCTCTTGCTCCAGCTGCTGGTGCAAGAACTGTTTCAAATGTTGTTAAAGCAGGAAAAGCTATATTCAGTTTTAGCAAGCTATTTGATAGAACAAGAAAGATACTTCAAAAAGCAAAACAGCTTGAAACAGCAAGAGATTTTTATAATGCTTCTGTTACAGGTGGAAAAATGGTGCTTAATACATTAGGAAAAGGGTTTACACCAAACACAGTAAAAGCATTCCAGAACATGAAGACAGCGCAAAATGCTGGACAAAACATGACTAATCTTGCTAAAATGAGTTCTGGCTTTGGTGGTTTTTATAGAGATCTTAGAGCTATAAATTTAGCAATGGCTGAAAGTAAGTTGGAATCAGGTATGGTTTACAACAAGGTTCTTAAGCAAGGCCTTACAGATGCTAATAACTTTAGTGGTGGACAAGGTATTACTGATGGTAGAGATGTATCTAATGCTGCTAATCAAGCTGCATTTAAAACATTATTAGGTAATGCACCTCTTATATATGCTAGTAACTGGTTTGTTATTGGTAATGCTATGGGTGGTTTTCAAAGAGGAATACAAAGAACTTTGGGTTCTACATTTCAGAAAGGTATAAATAAAAATATTGTTAACACTGCAGGTAAAAAAGTTATTAATGGTGCGGGTGAGGTAATCAAAAGCCCATTTAAATATGTAAGTGGTGGATTTAAAAATACTTTAGCAAAAGTTAAAGCAGGGGGTTTTAAAGGTATTGTTGGTTCAGGTGGTATAGCTATGCTTGATTACTTTGCAGCTAATGTTGCTGAAGGTATACAAGAAATTGGACAGGAAGCTATTTCAGCAGCAACAGTAGGTTACTATACAGAAGTACTAAACAACCCAGCCCAAGGTGGTGAAGCACTTAAAAATCAAATGATATTATCAGCAATGGGTGATCAGTTTTCATCTGAGGGAGCTGGTGTATTTTTATCTGGATTTTTAATGGGTGGTTTAGTAAGCGGTCCTCAAAAGTTATTTTTTCAAGGTGTACCTTCTATATATAATTATGGTCTTCAGCAAGCAGGTATAGGTTTGGCAACTAAGTCTCAGAAAGAGGCATATGCTGAATACAAGACTAATAGAGAGAACATGATTAATAAGGTTGTTGAATCTTATAACAAATCTTGGGATGCTCAAGCAATAGATCCTTCTAGTTTATTTGATGTAAACAGATTAAATTTTATGGTGCAGAAAGAGGCAGCAGAAAATATGAAAAGTGCTTTTGACATATTTAATTTTGTTGACAGTGCAGATAGATCTAAATTCCAACAATATTATACTATGTTTGCCGGTAATGGTTCACAACATTTTAAAGATCAACTTAAAGGCTTTTTAGAATTAACAGATGAAGAATTAGCTCAAGCATTTCCTGGCGTATCTAATAAAGATAAGAAGGATGGTAAGTTAAGAGGACGTATTAATGATATGCTTGTGGGTATTGATAAGATGGAAGAGTCTTATAATTTAAACAAGGATAAATATAAAAACCCTTTCAACAAAAATAAATTTAATCCTAAGACCCAGCAAAGAGAATACATTAGAGAAATGCTAAATGAAGAAGCATATGAACATGTGCGTTATTTATACATGTTCACTAATGATGGATTTACAAGAGCATTAGAAAGAGCAGATAGTATTTATACTAAATTACAATCTGATCCGCTATTTGATAAAATGTCAGCAAATGATATAACAAACTTGCTTGATGAAAAATCAATTCAGAATGAAATAGATATGCTTAACCTTGAGATTATTGCAACTGAAGGTTCAGATAAAGGTATTGGGGAATCTAATAAAACAAAAAAAGAAAAAATAAAAAGACTAAAAGCCATTCAAAAAATCATTACTGATCCAAAGAATAGATTTAAGAATGGAACCTTTAAAAGAAACAAACTTTTAAAAGGAAAGCTTAGAACTGAATTTAGAAACTATGTAAGATTCATGGCATCTGCTGCTGGTACATTTGCTGATGAATCAAAAATAGATGCAGCTCTTGAGCAAATTGTTGACTATGGCGCTTTAAAAGGAAGAGCACGTGTATATGATAAAGCTATTCAATACATGCAAAATCCAGAAAAGTTTTCTGAAATTCAACAAAGACAATACGAAGTAAACAAAGAGATTTATAATCAGCGTTCTAAGATAACTGAAGAAATGTTAAAGCAGTATGTAAGTATTGTTGAGGCAAATGAATTAATAAATCAGTTAGGTAAAATAGGGGTATACCCGGCTATTTCACAAACAAAAATGTTTTTGGAAACAGGTAATGTAACATTTTTACAGGACTTTTATGATGATAATGGTAAGGTTGTACCAGAAATACATTCAGTATTATTTAAGCAAATTCAAAGTTATCTAAACACTTATAAAGAAACTAGAGCAGAAAGCACTCAACCTGAAGAAGCAAAAACAGAAGAAGAAATATCTATTGAAGAAAGTGAAGAAACTAGATCTGCACTAGATATCCTTTTAGATAAAGCAGGAATAAATATTAAAATTGATGTAAGTGTTAACAGCCCTTTATTAGTCAATGCTTTAAAAAGAAGTTATAATAAATATAGAGCAAAACAAGCAAGATTAGGGCAGCCTATTTTAGATAGCACCGAATGGATGAATACTGCAGAAGCAGTGAATATTAGAAATGTTGTTAATGCTATAAAAAAGGTTTGGGCATCAGGAAAACCTGAAGTAAATGTTGAGGGCATATTAGAATTTATTAATCCGCTTGAAACAGATGTAATAAAAAATGATACGGGATTTGAAGAGTTTCTACAAGACCCTGAAGTTTTAATTAACAATCCTATTATAACATCAATACTAAATCAATCAGGTGTTGAAATGTCTGATATTGTTGAAAGTGAAGATGTTACTTTAGAAGAAGGGCAAGCATTAGAAGACACACCTCAAAGAGTTTTTTATAAAGAAGGTGTTACTGCAGATATATATAAGATATCAGTGGTGGATAACCAAACAGGAGAAATTGTTGAAATGTATAAGCTCTTGGATAAAAAAGGTAATGAGTTATCAGATGATATCTTAGACTTTATAGATACAAATTTTAAATCAGTACAGGGAGTGTTTTTATCTGGACAAGGTAAAACAGCTAAACAAGCATTAGAATCTTTGAATGCAAATCTAGTAGACTCCACAACTCCATTTAGTTTTGACGGTGTTGATGGATTAACATATGGGCAAATAGTATATAAAGATGGTGTAAAATATATAGTTGTTCAAGATCCAAGGTTTTCTAAAAAGTATGGGGAAAATCAAAAGCTTAAAGTAATTAAAGAATCTGATAATACAGGTCCTATTTCAGAAAGAAAGTTTTTGTTTATTCCACAAGGTGAATTTAATGGCAAGTTTACTTTAGAAGAAACTACATTTAACTTGATTCCAGATACAGTAACTAAGATTCAATTAAAAGATTTAACTTCATTCTATCCTCATGTAAACTATACTGAAGGTGGTGTAGGTACTGATAATGCTAAAGCAATAGAAAGATATAATGCTATTCTTAGCTTACTTTCTCCTGAAGAAATAGCAGGGTTGCAATTGGTTGTTATGAGAACCTCTGAAGGCGGTAAAAATACAGGTGCTTATGTTGCTAAAAATAGAGAAGGTGAAATATATAAAGAAGCAAATCCATTAATAGATAGATTAGTAAGTAAATACGTCATTGGTATAAGAGCAGCTACATCTGATTTACGTGATAGTATTAACATAAAACTAGTTGAGATGGGCATTGAACCATCTAATAGTGAGGAAGGAATTTTTGCTTATATAAACAATGAGTCTTTTTTAATTAGAGATCAACGTACAAATAGCCCTATAGATCCTAGATCTATGACTAGAGAACAAGCAAGCAATGTTATACTAGCAGAAAAAGGATTAAACAAAGAACAAAAAGCTGAAGCACTAGAGAAGGTACATAGAGCGTTTGCAATAAATGCATTAATTGTACAAACATTTGATAATTTAAATATAGGTAGTGAGCCTTTATATTTTATGGCAGACTCTAAGGAGCTTCCTTTTAATATAAACTTAGTAGCCGGAGGAGGCCAAGTTGCATATGCTAAATCTAGAGAAACAGTTTATCCTATATCAATGGATGCATTGCAGTACAATACAGCAGATCAAGAAGGTAACTTATTTGTATTTGATTTAAAATATGATAAAGAGACAGGTAAAAGAACTTATGACTTTACTACTAATTTAAAAGGTAAAGAAAGAGATGCTTTAGAAGAAGCAATAGAGCAGCAACTTAGAATGCAGAACCAGTGGGATAACTTATTGGATGCAGGAGTAGGTACTGATAGATATCTTGCCATGGTTAGATTGCCAAACGGTACATACGCAAAAGTAAATTTAAAACCGGTTGAATATACTAATACTGAATTAGAAGAACTATATGTAGATGTAGTTGAGGCAGCTAAAAGAATAGGTGCTATAAAAGATTCAGAAAAAAGTATGGAGGAAGCTGCAAAGTATAATGCAGAATTAAATGAAAGATTATTTTTAAGTAGTTATTCGGGTAACTTAATAGAATTTAATGTAGGACCTGATGGATCTATTTTTATTTCTTTAGATAATACAAGCACTAAAACAAGTTTAAATGTTGGTCTAAAACCAGAAGAAGTTAATGCAACAGACCGTTCTGCTAAAAATGTAATTGAAGATTTAATTGCAAAGTATAATAAAGACGCAGCAGTAGAAAAGTTAAATGCAGGATTAAAAAATAAAAACTTTAGAAAATCTTTTGCAACAGGTGTATCTCCTGATGTAATATATGAAAATAGCACTACTGAAGTTTTACCAGAAGTAGTAAAAAATCAAACAGCAGAAGTTTCTGCTTCATCAGATGCTATACAATTATCACGTGATATTGCATATATTCCTAATACAGATAAAAGCAATGAATTAGAAATGGAATCAGCAGTAGGTAGAGATAGACCTACATCTGCAGAAGCAGAGGATTCGGTATCTGATATGGAAGAAGCTGAGTTTGATAAAATGGTAGATGATGTATCTAATAATAACTTTGGAGAATATCAAGAAAATATTGATCACATTTCTAATGCAATACTCAGAGGAATTGAATTGACTGAAAGAGAAAAAGAGTTGATGAAAGACTCAAACTTTAAACAGTTAGTTAACCTTATGGTGATTAAAGGTGGAGGAGCCGGTGCACTAGCTGTAGAAAAATCAGAAAAACAAACTACTCTTGATAGTGTAAAAAATGAGCTTAGTGCTTTAAAGCAGAAGCTGGAAGAAGGTCTAACTACCAAGAAAGATAAAATAAAAGCTATTAAAGAAAGCAAGGAGTACCAAGATTTATTAGCCAAAAGAAAAAAACTAGAAAGAGGAGCTAATAAGCTAGTACAAGCAACATCAGAAGTAGAGCGTATAGAAGACTACAATGAGTTTTTAGATTGGGCTAATGATAATTTACCAGATATAATTGGTGTAGAAGATCTTTTGGTTCTTGCTGACAATGGTATTTCTAAAGGATATGAAAGAGTAGGTTCTTTTGTATTAAATTTAGACAGGATAGCTAATGGAGTAGACGTAAACGGTATTATATATACAAGTCCATTAAGCCCTTATAAATACCATGAGGCATTTCATAGTATATTCAGAACGGTTCTTACTCAAGGGCAGATTGATAGATATAGAAGCATTGCTAAAAAAGAATTAAAAGCCAAGTATGGATCTAAGTATAAAATAGAATTAGAAAAGTTTAAGAATTCAGCTGAGCAATATAAAGAAATGTCTCAACTTGAGTTAGAAAATGAGTTTGCTGAAGAATATATGGCGGATGAATTTGATGCATTCAAAATGAATCCAAAAAGCTCAAAAATAGATACAGAAATAAAATCATTCTTTACTAAGTTAATAGAGTGGATTAAAGCTGTATTTTCTAAGTACTCTTCTACAGAGTTACTAACGTTATATGAAAATATAGATTCAGGTAAGTTTAAAAATGCACCTGTACAACTTAATGAATTTACACAACTTGATGACTCTTTAAGCGGTGCGTTTAGTATTGCTAATGCATTAGTTAGATATGACACAGCATCTAAAGTTGTAGAAAACGGTGAGCCTGCAGGAGAGCTGTATGTTGACTCAGATGTAATAGATCCTTTAATTAGATCTATGGCTGGTATGTTTATAAATAGAGTAAATGAATTATCATTAACTGAAAAGTCATATAACCCTACACAGGTATATAATGATCTTGAAACAGATTTCATGATTATGCTAGATCCAGAGGGAGAAGCTAACAAAGGTTTTTCTGGAACAAAGAAAGCATATCTTGAACAAATTGATATGGCATTTATAAATTATCCTGAAGACATTAAAAAAGAAGTGTTTGCTTTGATTAATGTTATTTCTGATATGGATCAGGCTAATCAATTAAAAATAGAAAATGTTGAAGAAACTTCAGGTATAAGAAGTACAAGTGACTTTAATAAAGATGCAGCAGAGATAGGTGGTTTTAACTCTTTATCATATAAAGTAAGATCATATATAGCTACTACAACAATGGTTGATACTGACTTCTTTGGTAAGACAGAATTAACTGAGGGTGAAGTATTAATTGTTCCTGTTAAATTTCAAGAAGCATATACTAGCTTATTAAAATCAGTTTCAAATGAAAGTGACCCTGTAGTTATGCTTAAAAGAATGTATGCATATTCTAGATTAAATCCACAGGGTAAGGCTGTTGTAGATAAATTATTTAATGATACGGGATTAACAATAGAAGGTCTAACATCAGAGCAACCATTTAAAGATGTTAAAGATGGTTCATTATTAATATCAATATTAAAAGGATTTGAAAACTACAAGGTTGATTATCTATTTAATGAAAGAGATGGTAGTGGTAACTTATTAGTATATACTGCATCTGAAAGAGATGATATTAATGCTCAGTTAGATGAATGGGCTCAAGCATATATAACAAAAAGAAAACTTGCTGCAGCTAATCCTAAAAGATTAAAACAATTCTTAAGGCTTACTAAAGATATGAAAGAGGCAATGACTTCATATCCAGAGTCAACATCTTTAGTATATCAAATGTCTAGAGAGTTTTCTCAACGCATGTTTGATTTAATAGGTATTAGGTTAAGCCCTAACTACATTGCATATAGTATTGCTAAATCTAAAACAGAAGCTGACTTAAAAAACAGTCCTGAATTAAAAGCATTGTCAGATGGATATACAGAGGAACCAATAACAAATGACTTATTAGATCAATTATATTCTGGGTTTAGTACAAATGCAAATATATATTCCACTAAAGAGGATGGTATGGCATCAAGACTTACTAAGCTTAGTATTTCTAATGCTGCATTTGATGAAACTATTGGGTCATCAACATTTATAAATCCTAATGGTGATATTGTATATGCTCATCAATTACCTACATATCATTTAAAAAGCATTGGGTCATTAAATAACAGATCTAAAATTGAACAATTAAGAAGTGAAGACTTTTTATCAAATAATTATTTGCTTAATAGTGAAGCATTTTTAAACTTATCTGATCAGAATAGACTAAAAGTAATAAGAGTTGCTGGTAGTAAAATTAAAGAGCAAATTACAAACACTGAAAATGATCAAGCTGTTGAAGATATATTAAATGAATCTATATCAAAAAATAAATCAACACAAAGTTTTGGAGAGTTTACGCCACAAGAGTTTGCTATAGCTATTATAAACAACTATGTTTCTAATTTTAACAGAAGAACGGGTAGAGTTGAAACTGTAGAAGGAAAAGGTGGCCAACAAGTTGCAATGGCTCCTGTATTTTTAAGAGTAATGGAAGCAGCTAATACTGGAGACTTAACAAGTTTGCCTGTTATTAAAGCAGTTACTGAAGTTAATGGTAATGTTGTTCTTACACCGGAGGCTATTAATGTATTTATAAATAGTATAGAGGCTGAGTTTAATAGAATTAGCAAAGAAACATTAGCATTTGAAAATGCACCTGGTGATATTCAAGGATTTAATAATGAAAAAAGTGATAGGTCTGATAAAGGTAGAGCATTCAAATTTACTAATAATGGATTATTACTCTCTGAATCAACCAAAAAAGCATTAATACAAGTTGCTATTGATAAAGCTAAAGAAGGAGAGACGGTTTCTTTTAAACAAGCTGTATCACTAGCTGTAGGTGTAACAAATGCATCTATTAGATCAGAAGTTAATAAAAGTTTAGAGCAAAGCTTTAAAGAATTTGATGATGTGATTACACTATTAAAAGCAAAAGATAATCTCTCTACGCAAGTATTAAAGGGATTAACTATTGCATCTGGTGTTTCTAGAGGTGCTGTTGAATTATCACAACTTAAGTTAAATCTTACAAATGATCCAGCATATAACTTAAAACAAATATTTTTTAACAACTATATCAATTCTAAGTCAATGAATGATTTACTGCTTGGTGATCAAGCTGTATCTCTAAAAGACATGGTTGACAAAGTTAAAAGAGCAAAACTACAGAATGCTGCATACTATAGTGCCTATAGTGAAATTACAGATACTAACAAAGGTATCACTCATTCTAGTACTAATTTTGATTTATACCCTTTCCAAGATCCAACAGCTAAGTCTGATTTTACAGGTAATGATATTGAATTAGCAGATGCTCAAGTTTATATTACTACAAAGGGTATAAGATATTCTACTTTTGCATTTGGTAGATTAAGTCCTGCAATGGCAAGCATGCTAGATAGCATTGACAAGGGTGAGTCTATAAATGCAGATAGAGCATGGGGCTCTGCTGAAAACTCTATTAATTTAGCAAAGCAACAAGACTTTATAAACTCTAAGAAGTTTGTATATATGGATGGTAAAACTGCTTTAAAAATGTCAGTTACTGTTTTAACAAAAGAGTATACATCTAACTATAATCAAAAAACAGGTACGTGGGAGGCCAAACCTAACATGCAACAGCTTCATTATTTACGTGAACAAATGGAAGCTAATGAAGAAGCAAATAAAAACTTTGCAATGGCGGCCCCAGTTTCAGCAATAAAAATGCTAAAACAAGGAGTTAATTTACTTGAGTCAAATGTATTTGATACAACACAAGATTTGCAATCTATAAATTTAGACACATCTTACTTAGGTCTTCAAGTTGTAAACCCTTCTAACAAGGTTATAGTAACTGATATGAATCAAATCAAGGAGCTTATAACTTCTGAACAAAACGATGATGTAAAAATTACTATAGAAGGAAGCCCTGAGTTAAATACTGTAGGAAAAGTAAGAGATGCATACAACAAAGCAGTAGGAGAAAGAGTAACCTTAAAATACAAAAACAAAAGAAATTTAGTATTCAGTTTTGACACGGCTCTTGATGAGTTACAATTATCAAAAGAAAAAGGAGCTATTACTCCAAACCTTGCTGCATTTTTATTAGAAGCACAAAAAGGTCTTATGGCTTCAGGAGCTGCATCAAACTTACTTGAGTTCTTTGGAGTTGAAGATGGTGTTCAAAAGTATAATTTAAACAGTCCGGTAACAGCTAAAAAGTTTGAACAACTTTTCTTGACTTATTTTAGCAAAGGCACACTAAGAGAAAAAGTACCTGGTACTTCAGTTGCATTACTATCTTCATTTGGTCATAAGGTTTACAGACGTGTATATGAAATGAAAAACGGCATGCCTATTAGATCTGAGATTGTAAGAGAAAGTTCTTATAATGGAGAGAGTCTAGAAAATATAAATGATCTTGTTGATGGTAAACATGATGGCATTCTTGTTCTTGATGTTCTTAGAACAGGGGTTATGGAATACCAAAATGATGATGTTGTAAATGGAGAGCCTACAGGGGTAAGATATAGTGAAACTATTATGCCTCCTATGGATAGAAATGTAATGGAGTTAATTCAAGAAAATTCAAATGCTTCAATACCGGATGCAGTAGCCAAGTTGTTTGGAGTGCGTATACCAACGCAAGATAAACATTCAGCTGTAAACATAAGAGTTGTTGATTTTATGCCTGTATATTATGGTTCAACAGCTATATTTCCAAAAGAACTTGTAGAAATATCAGGAGCGGATTTTGATATTGATAAAGTATATGCATTAGCAAAAGAGTACTATTTAGATAGCAATAAAGAATTTAAAGCTTACGGTTCTGGTAATTCTTATTTTGAGTATATAAAGTACATGAATCAAAAAGCTTCTGAACCTAATAATATCTATAGCACATCATCTTCTTTATACAAGGAGGAAACCTTGGCTATTAGAAGAGATAACTCTTTGAGTGCTTCTGAACAAAATAGAGTTACGGATAAACAAGGTGTAAACAGTATATCAGAAGAAGCTCTTAGAGCAATGTTAATATTAGGTCTTCCTGTTACTAAAAAACAATTTGAAGAATATTCTAAAAAGTTTGGATCACCCAACGAGGCGGTTTTAAACAATAACATTTTAGACTATAGATATGTATTAGCAGGTAATATTGGTGTAACAGGTGAAACACTAAAGACTATTGATCAAGATACTGGTGAAGGTAAGTCTGATTTACCTATTGCTTATCAAGCAGCTGACTTAAAAATATTAGAAGATTTATTTGATGAGCTTTCTAATATTGAGGGTATAGAATTATTTGCAAGCAGAAAGGATTCTGATGTAGATATTGACACACTTCATGGAATGATAAAAGCCTTTGAAGCAAACAAAGGAGCTGCAATTGGTGCTATTGTTAAACCTAACTTAGCTTTAAGTTTATTGCGTGAGTACAATATTAAATTAGCTAGACCTATAAAATTTAATAATAATACATATGATGGGTTTACTAAAGACAAAATAAATGGTGAAAGAATACAAGATATTATTTCTACTCTAGTAACAATGGAAACCGATAATGCTAAAGAACGTTTAATAGCAAAGTTTGGCCTTAATATTCATGCTGTTGGTTTAGTTGGTAATATGGTTTCATTGGGAATCCCACTAAGAACTTCAATTTTATTAATAAATTCTGCAGAAATAAGAGACTTGTATGATCAAGCTTTAAATAAAGAGGACAAATTTGATGCAGGTTTAGATACTCTTTTAACAAAGCGTATTGGATCTTTAGCCTCATTAGTTGCTAAGGAAAAAGAAGGTGGTAATAAACCACCATTTGTAAAACTATCAGATGAGTTTTTAGAAACAGCTGTAGACAGCACTGAAGATTTAACTAATAATGAAAGACTTCAAATACTATTTTTATTTGAAAGACTTAATAACATTAAAAACTTTACAGGTAAAATAAATAAAATAACAAGCCTTACTCAAGGTCTACCTAGCTCAATACCAGAAATGAAAGATGCTATTGAGACAATTACTAGTTTGTTTGATAAAGATGCACCTATGAATATCAGACCTATTTATGGTAAGAATAGCAAAACTTGGCAGAGTACTTATTTAGAAATATTTGGTCAAATACACAATGATCTTTTGCCTAACACTATTCTAACTATGAGCCAGGACTTTAATGATATACTAGAGCCTACTTATAATCAAATGAATGTTGACTCAAGAGGTTTTGATAATGTAGCAAAAAATGGTATTGAACAAGATCTATTATCTTATTTAACAATTAAGTCATATCAACATCTTCTTAATAATAGCTCTGGTAATTCTTCTGTAGAAAACACATTGCTTTATCCTGGTCCTGTAGGTACAACTAATTTATCATTGATTAAAAAAATTGAAGATTTACAATTGCTAAGAGCTGAACAAGGTGCAGAGCCCAATTACTTCTTAGATAATTTTGTAGGTACTCAATATGCCGGAACTCAGGGTAATAACACAGGAATGAATTTAGTAAAAGCAGATACATGGAGAAGACTTAATGCATCTAATAAACTTGATTTACAAACATCCTTTGCAAAGCTATATGGTTCACTTGAGACAAGAGAAATAGCTGAAGACATTCTGCATTACATGATGGTTAAAGATGGATTGCAGCTTAAGTATGGAAGTCTTATGAGTGCAATGAGCCCTTTTATTATGAATAAATATCTTAAGAATGTTGGTTCTGTAGAAGCTGCTCTTAAAGGACAAGTAGAATTTGAAAGTGTCTTTGGTATCTCTAAAGAAGAAGTGATGAAAGATTTTAAATATGGATACTTACAATCTAATGTTGTAGGACCATTGCTTGTCACTTATGATGCTTCTAGTCTTGATGAAGGCTTTACTTTTGACCCAGTTTCTAGACCTAATAGGTTTACTATTACTTCTGAGAGTTTTGAACATGTAAATGCAAAAGAGTTTGTAAGAGTTAAAGTTGAAAGACAAGGTAGAGATTTCTATGTTTTGTTTAGATTGCTTGCTAAAGATAATCCTAATGCAAATGTAACTGAATACTTAGAAGTTCCTTCTATGGGTTCTAATCAACAATTTGGTGGTGGTTTTGTAGGAGGACCTAGACTTACATATGATCAAGCAAGAAATGTAGGTAAAGGAACTACACAAAATAGTTTACCTCAAGATAGAGCTGCACAACTAGAACAACAAACTAGTGAGGTTGAATATCCTGTTGATACTAATGTTGGAGCTATATTAGAAGTTAATGAAGTATTAAACTCTGACTCAGCAATAGTTAATCAAACTACAGATTCTGTAACAGTTAAAGCAGATATAAATGCAGCAGAAACAAATATATCTGATATGGCAAAAATAATGGCTGAGTTGTCTGCTAACACAGATAGTGCTATATTTGATGAGACAGGAAATGCTATTATAGAAGATACTGATATGAGCATTCCAGAAGCTACAGAACTTGAACAACAAGAGCAAGAACAACTAGAACTTGATCTTTTTGCTTCAGAAGAAATTTCAGAAGCTTCAAGTTTAGTAGAATGGTGGGATACAAATGTAGAAGGTAATAGTGCTGCTTTAGAAAAGCTTTCTGGAGAAAATATAAAAACACTTGATGATGCAATAGCTTTATACGGTGATTTATTTTCACAAACAGAAGAAGGAGAACAAGAAATAATTGAGAGACTTAAATGTCTTATATAATTAAACAATAATCAAATGGCTAAATGTTATAATAGAAATGATCCGGGATACCAAGCATTAAAGGATGAATATGGTACTGATATCAAAACATCTAAAGTTATTAGTGACTGGCAACGTGTTAATGATTCTGATGCGTTTCCTAGTGTTGTCCAAGCTCAGACTATGGTTAAAGACCAAGATATTGCATTCTCATTAAAAAGAAAAGCATTTGGAGAAAGCGTACTCAATAATTTAAGAAGAGAAAGAATAGGTAGCAATTTAGCAGGTCAGTTTTTAATTAATAATTCAAATCCTCAGACATTATCATATGATGAAGCTTTTTTAGAAAGTAATCTGAAAAGGTTTTACAGATACTTAGAAATTAATAATATACCAAAAGATTCATTTACAGTAACAAGAACGCCAAAAAGCTATAAGATTGAACCTAACAATAATATGTTCTCTGCTAGGGATATACTTGAAAGTTCAAGATCATGGGACACCAATAGATCAAGAGCGGTTGTTATGCATCTTAAAAGAATGTTTCCACAGATACAAGTTAAAATGTTATCTGTTGCACAAGCACGAGTAATGTATGAATCATTACCAAAAACTAAAACCAATAATGTTCCTTTTAATGAGATAAATTCTTTTTATATGGATGGTGTAGCTTACTTAATAAAAGGTAGGGTTACAGATGAAATAGCAATTGAAGAAATGTTGCATCCTTTTATAGATGCAGTAAAGATGGAAAATGAAGAATTATTTAACTCACTTCTTGATGAAGCAGTAAATAATTTTCCAGAACTATCAGCAGAAATTGAAGATGCTTACAATAATAGTACAAGAAACTTTACAGATACAGAAAGAGATCTTGAAATTGTAACACAAGCATTATCAAGACACTTCAAAAAAGAATATGAAACAACACCCACAAAAGGATTCTTAGCAAAAGTTAAAGAACTTCTTGAGTGGTTCAAAGGAGTAATTGAAAACCTTAATAAATATATTACTGGTAGAGAGTTACCTGTATCTGCTATTAAACCGGGTACAAGTTTAAGTGATATTGCTAAACTACTTAATACAGAAGGTATTCAGTTTAAACTAGAAAAAAGAGTTGACGGTAAATTAAGATATAGTTTATCACCATCTAAAGAAATACAAGTTAAAGATGCACTAGAAAGAGCTAATGATACACAGAAGCCTATTATAATGCAGCTATTTAATGTAGCACAGAGTGAAAACTCTGGTCTTGTTGATTCTCTGTCAGCGTCAGTAAAAGATGCAGCTGCTGGGGATTCAATTGTAACACTTAATAAAGAAGATCATACATACATAAATTCTAATGATTCTGATAAAGTATATACATCAGTAACCACAGCTATAAAAGGAAAACTTTCACCAGATAAACAAGTTGCTCATAAGATTAACTTGGATATTGGTAATGAGGTTGACACACTATTAGATGGTGTTATTGCTAATCTTTCTTTTGAAGATGCATATGCTGCACTAGAGACAAATAACATATCTAAAGATAAAGCTAAAGATACTTTTGATACTCTTGCTAGTATTATGGATAGTTTAAAAATGAAAGGTGCAATTGTGTTATCTCAAGTTGTTTTGTTTGATGAAGCTTCTAAGATGGCCGGTACTGCAGATGTATTTATTATAGATCAACATGGTAGAATTAACATCATGGATCTTAAGACTACAAAAAATGAGTTAAGTAAAGAGGTAGCTTTAAATGATAAAAAAGGAAAGCGTATAGGAAATCAATATAAAGAAAGATTTTACGCCTTAGAACAAGACTCAGTGTTATATCAACAAGGGTTAGCAAAAGAATTATCAACAGAGCAACAGCATAACTTACAAGTTAATGTATATAGAAGAATGGCTGAAAATATGGGGTATGAAGTATCTTATGATGAATGGGCCACCTCTACAATACACTTTAAAGTTGGTATAGAAGGAACAGGATCCGATCAAGTGTTTGATGGATCAATTGAATTTGATAGATGGGTTCCTCATCCTGTAAGTCAAAATCTTAATTTAGTAGATGCTCTTGTACCAGAAGTAAGAAACTCTTATCAAAAAAGTAGATTAGAAAAAGATCAAGAAGGTTCATACAATAAAATATGGAATGGTAAAGATCAGAAAGAGGAAACAACTGAAGATGATAAGAAAGCAGCAGAAAACTATGATGAATATAATGCTGCAGCTGGTTTACTAGATACATATCAGAAAGCACTTATTGAAAAAAGGGATATGATTCCTTTGTTGAAGTCTAATATATATATGGAGTCAACAAAAGAAAATGAAATTGATCAAATATCTAAAACAATAGCATATATAAACTTAGCTATGGCTGGTAATGTTAAAGGCCAATCAAAAGCTTTGTCTGAAGTTTTGCTTGATGCTTTATCCCAAATAAAAGATTTTAGAGCTTATGTAGAAAATCCTAAGAATATAAATTCTCCTGAATATGTTTCTTATGTTTTAAACTTTGATAAGTATATGAAAACGTTTGAAGGGCTTTTTATACTTAAAGATTTAAAAGGTTTAAATAATACTCAAAAGAATTTAATTTTATCATTACAACAACAACTTAATTTACTTAGTGGTGCTGGTACTGACACAGGGGGAATAGTGGGTGAAGCACTAAAAGACTATGTTAAAGAAATGGTGAGGTTAAAATCAAATAGAGATTTTGGTGGTGAAAATAGTTTATATACTGAAAAAGACTTAGAGCTTTTAATGGAAAAAGCTGCAGATATCAGTGACACAGAATATCAAACTAAAGATATGGCAACATCTCCAGATGTACTATTAGCTACAATGGATAAAATAAGAAAAGCCCAAAATCAAAAGTTATTAGATCTTGTGGCTCAAAGAGAAAACCTTATAAGAAATGCTGGACAAAAGCTTGCAAAGTTATCACCTGAATTAAAACTTGACGAGTTATATAAATTCATGTTAGAGTATGATGCAGACGGTACTTTTAATGGTAGATATGTAACAAAAATAGGAGAACAATACTGGGCTATACAAAATGAACTCAGAAGTCAACTTTATGATAATGAAGGTACGCCATATCAATACAGACCTGTTTATGATTTAGAAACAGCAAGTCAGGAAGATATAGAATACAATAAAGATCTAGCTGCTAAAAAGAAAGCATATGGAGATTTTTATATGGCTGAGCAAAAAAGAGATGATGGTACATTGCGTCCTTCAGGTATGTATCACAAGTACACCCAGGAGTTTATTGATATCAGAAATAAATATGAGGTGTGGAGACCCGGTGCTGAAACTAATCAAAGAGGAAGTTGGGAAAAGAAAAAAAATATTTCAGACGCAGACTATGCAGCTTATGTTGCAAAATATTATCAGCCAGTTGAATATACCAGAGCTGTGAGAATAAAGGGAGAAGCAACAGGGCAAATTATAGAAGACCGTCAAGATATGATGGTACCTAAAGCAGAGTATAGGCAAATACTAGAAACTACCCTTGATGGACGCAATATGAGAAATGCCAAGTATGATGCTATAATGAGTGGTACTGACGCAAAATCTGTAGCCCAAAGGGAGTTTTATCAATTATACATAGATATGTATGAGAATGACTTGCTTAAAAAAATACCTATTGGGCAAAGTGCACAAATGTTAGGTAGAGTTCCTTTAGTACAGAATAGATTGATGTCTGATGTAAAAGAGAAAGGAACTTTGTTTACCAAGCTATATGCTAGTATGACAGAGAGCAGAGCTTGGAATATGTTTCAACAAACCTCTACTCAAAAAAATGTTATACTAGATAATGAGGGTTATATTATTGATCAAATGCCTATCTACTACACCGGTAGACCTAAGCTTGATACTGATATGACTGATTTACAAAAAGAAATTGATCTTCTTAAATCAAAGTATAAAAAGAATGAAATCCAAGATCAACAGTATAAAAAGCAAATAGCTGAATTAAATGGTAAAATGGTAAGGCTTAGAGCAACACCAAGTAGAGGACAGATTAGCACAGATATGGCATCTAGTTTACTTAAGTTTAGTGCAATGGCTCAAAACTATGAAACAATGGGCGCTGTAGATGATACCTTAAAAGCTTTTGTTAAGGTAATTGAAAACAGAACATATACTCCTGCTCCTGGATTAAGATTAAATCTGGTAGCAAAAGTCAAAGATAAAGTTATAGATAATTTAGGTACTAAAGCTAATACAAGTACTCAGGAAAAAAATGTAGTACGTAGAGCAAAGAAGTTCATGTCTATGATTCATTATGAAAATGAAAACATTACTAAGGGTGCTGTAGATAAAATTGCAGATGGTCTTATTCAGTTGTCTTCTTTATCATATGTGGCATTTAACCCATTTGGTAACTTTAATAACTATTTGATTGGTAGAATAAACAACAATATTGAATCTATTGGTGGTAGATTTTATAGTCAAAAGGCATTTAAAAGAGCAACCTGGGAATTTAATAAGAGAGCTATTCCAGGATTAGTTAATAGAACAGCACATGGTGGTGCAGAAGATTTACTTGACGTAGTAACATTAGGTGTTATACCAGGACTAGCTAAGGCTGACTATGATAAAAAACTACCTAATAGTAAGTACGAAGCCTTTGTTGATATGTTTAGAATGATGGATAGTATGTCTGATATACGTGAACAAAGTAGGGCTACTGAAGACGGTAAGAGTTGGTTTGATAGAGCAACTGAGTGGGGTTATGTGATGCAAGATGCTGCTGAATATAATTCACAGACTAAAGTAGGTATGGCTATACTTATGGACACTATGATTAGAAATAGTAAAACAGGAGAAGAGCTGTCATTTTATGATGCATTTGAATACGATACAAAAACACATAAGAATAAAATTAAAGATGGTTTTGATATAGTAATCAAAAGAAATGGACAAGAAGTAGCTTATAATGATGATATAAGATATGAAATTAGAAATGAGATTAGAGAAGTTAACAAACAAATTCATGGTAACTATGCTAAGGAAGATAGAATTGTTCTCCAGTCACATACACTTGGTGCATTAGCCATTCAATTTAAAAAGTGGTTGGCTCCAGCAATTAGAGCAAGGTATCAAAGAGAATACTTTGATGAAAATCTAGGATGGATGGAAGGTAGATATAGATCTGCTTTATCATTCTTAAATTTTGCAAGAAAAGAGTTGGTTAAAGGTAATATGAACTTTAGAACAATGGGTAAAGAATACCTAAATCAACAAGTTAGAGCATATACTAGTGAAAAGTTTGGAGAAGAAAGAGATTATGGTGGAGGAGGTAACATAGATCAAAGAGCTAAGAATAGACTATTTGGTTTCTATAGAAGTATGGGTGATTTAGGTATTATGTTTAGTGTTATGTTTATTTCTTTGCTATTTGATGATTTATTATCTGGTGATGATGATGACAGTGATACTGAAAAGAGATTTAAAAATTTAACAAGATATCAAGCGGATAGAGTTTATAAGGAACTTGTTTTATTCATGCCTTCTTTTGCAGGGTTTGAACAGGTAGAGCAAATGTTTAACTCACCTATTGCCGCATCAAGATCAGTAAGTGAAATGTCTGAAGCTTTTGAAATGATTTTTGTTGGAAGTTTTAAATATACAATGGCTAAAGCAACTGGAAATGAAGAGGCATTTTATGCTAATTCTAATTATGTATATCAAAGAGGTAAAAGAAAAGGAGAATTAAAGGTATATAAAAACATTAAAGATGTATTCCCGCTACTATATTCTATTCAGAAATGGGATTCATACCTTAAAAACTCTGATTTCTATATTAAGTAAGACAAATTAACAGGTTTAAACCCTGATGTTGACATAAAATTTGTGTATATTATTATATAGGATATAAGGAAATATGAAATATACATTGACTTTATTATTAGGAATACTTTTAATGTTCTCATCTTGTGGTACATATAACATATCTACAAGCTATAAGATCAAAAGTATTTTAACAATAACAGAAAAAGGTGACACGCTTGCGGTCC
>JAAHTG010000141.1_pt3 | contig 49262 bp, 59 predicted proteins | sample 6116081 | NCBI WGS metagenome assembly JAAHTG01 (sample SAMN13939989, study PRJNA603662) | sponge metagenome | isolation source: marine sponge | host: Mycale hentscheli | place: New Zealand | collected 2005 | reverse complement strand
CTTTATTAATTTGTGACGATAAGATTAAAACAGATGGAGCTACAGTTTATAACAGTGGAACATCTGTAATCTGCGGTCACGCAGGAACTTCTACTATTCGATTTAACGAAGGTGATTGGGAGAATTTTATGTATAACCCTACAGGTGGCGGTGTTAGTTTTGACACTAATGCTAATGTAGCTAACAATTTGATTATAGCAGGGGGTTATTATGATATGACTACTACCCATCTTAGTGGTAACGGAGTTGGAAAACTTCAAATTGTTGGAGGAGGTGAATTTAGAGGTGGTGATAGCACTACTCATAAAATTACAGATACTTTCAATATGGCCGGTGGGTTCATTGGTAAGAGTGCTTTAAAAGCAAACGATACACACGCTGCTTATGGTACTGCTACATCATACGCAAGTTCAAACATACAATCTATAACTATGAGTGGTTGGTTTAAGATGAACTCTGATTTTGGTTCCCAAGAAACATATCAATCAATATATAGGCAAAATGATAATTTTATAATGATTAAAAATGATGGTAAAGTTTACGTAGGAGTAGAGTTATCAAAAGCAGATAATGCTAGTTTTTCATATCCCGATTGCTTTAGTGCGGCTGGTTTAGTTACGGCAAATAAATGGCATCATATTGCTATGACTTGGAAGGCAAGTGAAGGATTAAAAGCATATTTAGATGGAAAATTAGTTGGAGAAAAAAATGATGCAACTACTGGTGGAGACTTTACACATTTAAGACGCAGAGATGGAACAACTGCTACTGTTGGTGGTAGAGATGGTGGTTCTAGTATAAACTCTCAACTTGCAGGAAATGTTGCACAAGCAACAAGATGGCAAAATACAGATACTAGTGCTGCAAAGTCTGTTACACAAATAAGAACCGAGATGTTCCAATCAGCATCACAACTTTCGTCTACTACTGGATTATATTTGTGGTTCCAATTTGATGAAGGAAATGGGACAAGCGCAGAAGATTTAAGTCCTAATGGTACAGACTTTACAGTAGGAACATTAGCTAAAAGTGCAGAAGCATCTTGGATTGAACCGGGCACTTTTACATACGAAACTTGTACTTTAAAATTTGATAAGGCAGGAGATTGTAATTTGACTGGACAACAGGACGGTAATGCAACTAATATGTATAGTATACATATCACAAGTGGCACTACAGTAGCTGCAAACTGTCGAAATAATGATTTAATAATGAACTCAGGTTCACTTATGACTAACAGTGGTACACTTACTTCTAATAGAAATTGGCAGTATAAAAGCCGAAATATGCCTATTGTAGGACCAAATTCTGATTTAAAAGTTAGTACTAATATATGGTATTATATGAGTGATGGAAGTGGGTTACCCGCTTCTGGAGCAGGTACTAACTATTATCAATTAAGACCTGCAACTAATGTATATATGCAAGGTGATTTTGATTGTCAAAATGGATTGTTGCAAAGTGGTGGAGAGTTACATTTGAATGGGCATACTTGCAGTACATCGAAAATTTGGAATTATGGTGGCGGGAATCTGTACGCTGAGCCCGGTTCATCAATTGTATTTGATAATGCAGATGGATTTAATGTATCGTATGGTACAAATCCTACAACGATGTTTTTCGTTGCTAGTGGTGAGGCTTGTGCTATCTTTCCCGGTGAAGATGGGCGTGGCGGAATCCACGACGAAATAGACCTTCCAGCAGGAGTCTTAGAATCTTTACCCCAATCAACTTTTAGTATTTCTATGTGGGTAAATATAAAGGACGATGATTTAGGTACTTATAGTGGTTTCTTTGGTGGAACTCCCGGTAAACAATTCAGTATGTGGAGACAATCAAATAACCGTCTTATGTTTGCTGTAGGAGGTGCTAGCGAACAATTTTCTATATTCCCTACCGTAACATCAGGGGATTGGTTTCACATAGGAATGACATATGATGGTTCTACTGTTAAGGGATATTACAATGGTACTCAAACTGGGTCTACGTCTTATGCAGGGGCTTGGACACCTAGTATTTCAGTTATTGGTAATTATGCGCCCGGCGGTGGTAATACTTTAGATGGTAAGATGGCTGATGTTCGCATTTTCCCTACTACCCTTAGTGATGCTAACTTTACTACTTTAGCTTCTGAAAATCCCGCTATTAGTATAAGTGGTGCTTATGCTGACCCAACTAATAGTTTGGGAGCAATAGCTTGGTATAAACTTGGCGCAACACCTAGTGGTACACTAGACGTTTCAAATTTCGGTACTTCGGGAGCTACCTTTGATGGTTCAATAGATGGCGTTGTAAAATCAGGATTCGTTACAATTAGTGGAAGTGCTACACCATATAATCCTATAAATAATCTATTTCCAGCTGGCGTTACATTAACGAACGTTTATATGTCAGGAAGTAAAGATATAATTGTGGGTCAAAGGAAAGAAAATTCAGCTGGTTTTATAGCTGTACCTTCACAGACTTTAACAACAAAAGGGACGGTGACAATTAAATAATGGCAGGTATAATAGTATCAGGAGGCACGTATTCAGGCAGTGGTGATGTGACTGCGGAATTTTTTAAGGCTACAGGTACGTCGTGGGACGTTACATTAACTAATGGTGTTACGGAGTTATATGGAGAATTACCTAGTGGTGAGACTTTAATAATTTATTGGGGTGGTGACTCTAATGCTTGGAAACACAATAATGGTACTGTCAAATTCACAAACATTAGTACAAGAGTAAATACTGTGGCAATTAATCCTACTGGAGGGGCTTTTTACAATGTTATAGTAAACAACAATGCAGACGCAAGGGGTGTTAACGGAGTTCAATTCGTTACAGCTGCTAGTGGAGCTCATTTAAAAATAGCGAACAACCTTACAGTAACTTCTGGAGCTGCTTGGACTACTAAAAATTCAGCTCAAGCCGATTATTTACTAGAAGTATTAGGTCATTGTTTAGTTCAAGAAAGTGGAGCTGCTTTGTTTGGTGACGCCAGTTTTATGAATGGTGGTTATAATGAAACTCGTCACGGTCTTTTAAAGATAGGTAGTTTACAAGTAAACCAAAATGGTTACTTTTCAGCCAGTAGTGGTACTACAGGAATACTAGGTGCACCTAATGGTGGATATAGTATGTACATCCCTGACGGAGGTTTCTATCATAGTAGTGGAACTGTTGATGTAAGATTTACGGGAACAGATGCAAGTCAAGTTAGAAACAAAGATGACTTTTATAATTACGAACAAACTTTAGATACTGCTTCTTATGCTTCAGCTCGTGTGAATTGGAGAGGAAAAGGTTCAGCTCCTTATCAATTTACTATTGCAAATAATTTAACAATAAAGGAAGGTGCCTTTAGACCTACTAGTCCTACTAACACCATTGTTGTTTCAGGTAATGTAGATGTAGAAACTGGTGGAACATACGGATTTTCTGCTGGTGACTTTGAAGCCGCTGCTTCTTTTGGTAGTGTATACAATCCTTTCGGAAATATGTATTTAAGTACAGGCACTACTACTATAACTGGACCAGCTACCAGTGGATATTTGTGGAGAACTAATGCCGGAACTATTCATCATAATAGCGGTACTGTTTATTTTAACACAGGGTCTTATAATGGAAATGACATTTACCCTGCTCCTACTCAACCATTTTATAATTTAATCTTTTCGGGGTCAGGTACTGTTGAAATGTTTTCAAGTATTATAGCTAACAATTTCACATTAGGTACAGATGTGACTTTTAGACCTATAACTCCAACTCAAACTTTTACTGTTTCGGGAACTGCCACAATGAATGGTTTCTTTGGGAAAGACGGTTTTCCACAGACTACTGCTACCGATAATAATTTTGGTGCACTTGACATTAATGCAGGTGGTACATATTACGCTACTAGTGGAGCTACTACTATAACAACAGGTAGCTTTACTGACGATGGTACTTTTTATCACAATAGTGGTGAAGTAAAAATGCAAGGTGCAGGAACAGATATAGACGGTGGTGCAACTACTACATTTTATGATTTAACTTCTGAAAACTTTATTGATGTAACAAAAAGTATAAACGTTGAAAACACAATGAAAGCATTAGGTAGTAATTCTTGGAGATTTGTAACTAACCAAACAATTAAAATGGGAACCCCAACAGGTTCAGGAAGAATAGAGGTAGGTACAGCTTCAGGAAAAGGAATGAGATTTACTAATTTAAATAAAACATATAAGTTTGAAGCAGCTAATGAGGCACATCCGTGGATTGGAATATCTAGTGGAGCAGGTTGGAATAACGGTGAACCCGGAAACACTATAGAACTCACAGGATGTGATATGCAATTTGCTTTTAACACTCAAGGTTCAGGCGGAGATGAAGCCGTAACTTGGAAAGTTGCGAATGCTGAGTTTGATGCCGTAACAGTAGATAGTGGAGATGCTTTGATAGTATCAAGTGGTCAACGTGTTGCGTTTGGTGGTACTGTTACTATTCCTGCAGATGGGATTATAGTTAGTGGAGCTTTAGTAGAGATGAAAGGCGCTGGTAACTGGTCTGAGACTGGATACCAACAACACATAGGAAGAGCTACAGCTGCATTGATGTGGAACTCTACAGGGTACTATAGTCCGAATGGTGGTTATTTGAATAATGGTTGGAAGGATGTATTCTGGAATGCAGATGCTCGTATCAATCAAGATGGACCATTCCGTAACAGTAACTTAATAGTTGCTAAACAATTTAGTGCAAGTAATAGACCAATAGGTTCTACAACTGAATCACAGATGTTAAAGTCTATAAGGGTTTTAAACGGAGGAACTGTATCTAGTAGTACTAACTTATTTAAAATACAAAATACTGGTACTTTCAATACACGCGGTGGATTCTTTGCAAGTTCTTCTGCCTTGACTTTTGACGGTACTGATGATAGAGTTACAATTGATGAGAATTATGATGCTATCGGAACTTCGAACAACTTTACAGTTGAAGGTTGGTTTAAGACTGCTGTAAAAACTAATTATATGCACATCTTTTCAAGAGGAAGTTCTTGGGATACTGGTAATATAACAGTCTATATGAATAGTGATGGATATATTCAAGCTTCAGCTAACGATTTAAGTAATACATTAACAGTATCAGAAGATTTATCTGATGGGAAATGGCATCACTTTGCATACACATATGATAAGACAAATGTGAAATTATACATTGATGGCATATTAGAAGCTTACGCAGCTAAAACTAATAATTTAAACAACGTCACAACTAAGTCTGACATTGGAACGCGTGGCGGTGCTGTAAATACTTGGTGGAATGGTGAAATAGGTCGTATATCTGTATGGAGTAGTGCATTAACTGGTCCACAGACGAGAGCTATGATGTTCCAAGACTTTGATACTGCAACAACTACAAATTGTTTATCTTGGTATCAATTTGATAATGGATATGGAACTGTAATTAAAGATAATAAAGGCACACAGAACGGTGTGTATAACGGTTCTTGGGTAACAGGTGGTAATTGGAACGCTAATACATTGAGTGGTGCTGCACACACTGGTAAATTATACATAGGAACTGGTGTAACACCAACTGTGTTTACAAACTCTACTTTTGAGTTAGCTAACAGAGAATTGATTGTAGGGTCTAAATTTGGCTCAAAGTCACATAAAGGTACCACAGAGTACTATATCGCTACAAGTGGCACTAACGACTACTTAAACTACCAAAAAATAGAAGCGGTAGCTCCAATAGGTACTGTAAGCGACGTTAAGATATTAGCTAACGGTTCACACAGGTCTTATTTCAACTTTGATTCTAATGCAAACAACGAACAATGTAACACATTAGTTAATGCTGGTGTTGTGCGTATTATCACAAATGCAGATTTCTATACACAAGATTTTGATAACAGTCAGGGGGAGTGGATAAGGAACGCTACTTACGGTGGTACTATACACGATGACGGTTCTACCCCACACGAATATGAACCAATAGACATAATGGATGACCAAGATTCTAATTTTGATACGTCGGAGTTGATAGATTAGACAAACCTTTTAATATAATTGGTGAGGTATTTAAATATGGATGAAAGAGAAAAAGAGGAGTTGTTGGTTCGAATGGACGAACGCATAAAAACTATTTTCAGTAGAATGGAAGGTTTCGAAACTCTTTTTACTAATCATTTACATCACCACGAAATGTGGGAGAATGATTTGAAATTACAAATGAGATGGTGGATTGGTATAGTGGTAACAGTAGCAACAGGTAGTGGTGCAATGATGATGGGGGTCATTTAATGGCTTATCCAACGTGGACTGCTGCATTCAGAAATAAAGTAAGATTACTAGCAGGTATTTCAGCAGAAGAATTAGATGATGACAATCTAGATATTCTAGCAGATATGTCTGTAGATTGGTTTGATGTACAAACAGGAACCACTTATAGTTTAGGTGCAGACGCAGCTTATGACCAAGCTGTTGTATATTACACCTGTTACTTAGGTTCCATTGTAGAGACGGGAATGGGTATTAGTGAGATAAGACTGGCAGATGTGGATGTTAAATATAATAATGCTGAGTTCGCTAATTTTGTAGAATTAGCTCTTGAGTTATTAGCAATGAAACTCGGTATCAGTATTAAGAAAACTACTTATAATGCAGCACCATATCTCGGAAGAGTCAACTGGGACAAGAACGTTACTGGTGTGGATAGTACTTTGGATTTCAGAAAGAAACCACGTGGTATTAACTTTAAGTAGGTAAAATATGGGTAAACTAGGAATAAATATGAGCGGACTGCTCAAGAAGTTAAGCTTTCGTACTGGACAGTCTAGAGAAGTAGTTTATCATCGCCCAATTATTTACGGTAAAGATAACTATGGTGTAGAAAACAATAGTGTTGTAACTAACGAGATTAATGTACCTAACGTACCTGCATACATTAGAAACATTGTAGATAAGGATTATGTTATACAAAGAGGTGGACATAATATAACAGGTAAAGCTCGTATTTTTTTACCTAACTTAGCTACAGTCAAAAATTACCCTAATTTAAATCAAGCTACAAATAGTAACTTTAATGATATTACTGGGTTTGACCAATTAATTGATTATGATAGAACTGTATATACACCAAGTGTATCTAGTAATACAGGATGGAGCGCAGGTACTATGGACGCTACCTTTGCTGGTCAAGGATACGGAGGAACAACCTTGACTGTAACAATGGGGTCAAATGTTTCAGGTACTTTTGATTATACTAATGTAGGTGCAAATATTTTAGAAGCTGATAGGCTTACATTTCAAATGAAAGCTAGTGGTACCCTTTATTTTAAAGGAGTAAATGTTTATGCAAGTGGCACAACTGATGCGTGGAAATATGGCATCAATGCAAGTTCTACTAGTTCTAACGTTCTGGTTCCTACTGATGACTGGGTGACTGTAGATGTACCTTACACTTCAGGAACTTCTTTATCTAGCGTTTACTTAAATGGTGTTAGATATGGTTTCAATGTGACTCAAGGAGCAAGTTGGGTTAATGGTACTTATGCTTTTAACAAATTAACATTTGACGTTTCGGGAGCAAGTAGTGAATTAAAAATTAAAGAACTTAAATTCTACAAGTCTTCAGTATGGCACGTACAAAAGGTTAATGATTATAATGATGAATATATGGCGTTTGATTGTGTTAGAACATCAGGCAAACGAGATAAGATAAGGAGGGCATACGGTGTTGAATACAACACTCCTTAATTATGGCTAACGCACCAAAAGATTTTATTAATGATATAGAGAGAGCTATCATAGACCAGTTGAGAACAACCTTTGCTAATGCACACGTTTATGGGCAATACCCTGAATCTATAGATATGGAATACCCTGCAATTATTTCAGAAATAACTAGTTCGGGTATGTTTGATAAATTTTTGGGAGAAGCAGTTTCTTTTGGTACTGAAGATAAGATAGGAGAAATAGTAGGCATAATGTTTACTTATCATATTGTTATTTCTAAAGATTCTGAACTAAGTGTACCTCAAGGTACTACACCAGAAACACATATTATTTATAAAGGAAGAAGATTATTAAATTATTTAATGTTAAACGTAGCTAACGTTTTAACAGATATGGGTGGCCCTGATGGAGGTTCTTGGTACACAGGCACTGAAGTAGTTCAACAAGACTTAAACAATTGGTCGGACATAGGATATGACCCTGCTTTAGAAATGTATGGCGCATCTGCGGTATATATGATTGCCTTTAAGAATTATAGATAATGTCTGAGGCTGACGAAAAAAACAAACGTCGATTGATACAAATCGGGTTTGCTGCATTGATGGCTCGTAAAAGAAGCCCTCATAAACAATATCTTTATGAAAACAGAGGTGATAACGAATTTATTTTCGAACCAGTTTTAAAACAAAATGAAGCTGATATGAACGAAGAAGAGTATATGAAAAAGAAATATTACTCTCAAGTAGTTTATGAAGCTGCTAAAGCTGGTGAGTTACAAACTTCAATATCTTCTGAAGGAGGTACTGAGGAACAAGCTGCTCGTAGATTATGGGCAGGTAGAAAGGGAACAGGTTGGAATGGAACTGGTAAAGGAGGTTATATGGAGAGCCTTCAACCCGGTATTGCAGCTACTAAAGGAACGGGAGCAGGTAGTGCTCGTGCAGAAGTAGATAAATTAATGCAAGCTTATTTAAATTATCAAAAAGTACACTTAGCACCGTTAAAAGCGATGTCACAAAGAGCTACACAAGATTTGTTTACACGGATTGGTAGAAGTGCTAGAGCTGGTATGGGAACTGCAGGTGGAGCTGGTAGTGTAACAATAGAACAGTCTGGCAGGTTTAAACCTTATCTTGCACCAGCAAAAGCGGGTGGAGAACATATGCGACACCCTAATCAAATGTTATGGTACTTAGCGCCTCACTTAACAGGACTAGGTGCAAGTTCTACTAGCCCTCAAAATGATGAATGGATACGTAAGGCTGTAAGAAAATATGAAGAAAAATACGATAATGTCCCTTTTTTAAAGCATCAAGCATCAGAAACAAGTTATGGACGAGTATACAAAGGTGATATGGCATTACACATTGCTAAGTATCACCCTTCTTTAAGTAATTATGAAAGATTAACAAAGGAAATATATCGAGGAAAAGATACGGATTATAGTGACTTAGACACTTATTTTGCAGATAACCCCGAGTTTGATGAATTGACAGATGATGAGATTTCTTTTTTAAGTGACAGGCATAGAAGAAAGGGAGTCTTGTTTCAAGATACCGATAGAGTAGCTACTGCAGGAGGGGGTACATTAGAGAGTATTGGGACAGCTATAGGTGATAAAAAATTATTAAATACTGTTATCGACCACAAAAGTTTAGAAGATTTGTTCCCTAAGTTTACTCAAGCTTATTTAGAAAAAATTAACCACGAAGCTAGTAAAGACACCTTTGCTGGTTTAACTTCGGGCAAAGTTCAAAGAGAACAAATTCACTTAGAAAGTGTAGAAGATGTAAAACAATATTTAACAAGTATGCAAGAAACATTAAATGCTGAACTTAGGCGTTTGAGTCAAACAGGGTTACCGGGTGGTGTTAACAAAATGATACAACCGGGAGCATCAGCTATGTATGATGAATTGAACAGTAATTTATTAAGTTCTTTGATAGGAGATACTTTTGGTCAACAGAAACCTCAAGTTTATCCGGGAATAACAGATGCTCCTAACCCAACTAAAGAAGTAGCAGGTAAGGATATAATACTCAATCAATTAGGAGGTTTGTTAAAATTGAGAGTAGATGCTATTTGGACAAATCCTAAAGGTGCGGGAGGTTTTAGGAATAAAGGTTTTTATCGTGTTAGAATAAGTGATATTAAATTTATTCCAAATGTTAAACACACTCTTGAAATGGAACATTTAAAACAAGCTAAAGGAGAAGAACAACTAAGGGGTTTTGAAGAAGTTAGAGATAGATTTTGGAATGAAGGTATTCAAATGCAATTAGATGGTATGAACATAGCTACTACAGCGGGTATGGGTAATAAAATGTTTATGGGAGACCTATCACCAGTCAATAGTATAGGTTATTTCACATCTACTGTTACACCGGGAGAACTATCTCAAAGATTAGAGTTTTTAATTAACACTGCTGCAGAAGAATGGTATAATAGTCCAGAAGGGTTTCAAGGGTATTTTGATTTAAGAAGTATGAATGGTGGAGCATTTAGAGAATGGGCACTCAATTGGGAAAATGAATCAATGAAGCTTCAAGGTGCGCTCAATAAAAAGATTCAATTAAAATGGCAACAATGGGTAGGCACTCAAAAAGTAGGAGGAGGTAAAACTGCTCCACCTCCTCGTATTGCTAAAACTTGGGATGGTCCTATACACTTAGGTCCTTTCGTACATAACACTAGATATTTAGGAAGAGCACGTAGTGTAGGTAGAAGAAAACACGGTTATTACGTACACGGTGATAGTGTAATTCAGTAATTGAGGAAAACCTTTATATAATATTGAAGACTAATTAAAGTTAGAGGTTTAAAAAGTATGGCATATTTCCTTGGAAGTGACGTAAAAGTTACACTAACCGTTGAACACGAAACCTACGGGTTACACATAACCAGTGGAACAAGTAAATTCTATGAATTAGCTGCAGCAAGTGGCGCACCCACCTATGGAATTGGGCCAATGACAGCAGGTGCATTAGCAACATCTGGTACTGGACTTTTAAATGACGTTACTGGGTTAGACCTTGGTATTGGTGCAATGGATGAAGACGTATCCTATTTAGGACACAGAACACCATTGAAAGCTGAAGTACACAAAGAAACTACAGTTTCACTTACACTAAAAAGAAAGAATGCAATTTTTGATGTTATCTATTCTGGAGACAGTTCAGGTGATATTGGACGATGGGGCGTAGGGACTAACACAAGCGCCGATGCTTTAGGTGATGGATTAAGTGAACCTTGTGTAACTTATGGTTTCAGGTTATGTATTGAAATTAAATCTGGTAAAGAAGTATTTACTGTTAGGAATGCAGGATTAGTGGGACATAGTATTTCATTAAATGCAGATGGTACACAGGAAGAAACTTTAGAATTTAGTAGTCAAGTGGAACCTGTTATTGATGATGCTGTTTATGCAACAGCAACAACGGAGGCAGAACTATGACGTATTGGATAGGTAAAGATGTAGATATATATATGACAACTGAACAGAAATATTTAGCTGTATCAGGTAATAAAGGTACTAGTGGTATGAGTGCCGTATCAGGTTCCATCTGGAGTAATGTAGGAACTGGAGACTTTTTTGGTATCCCTCCATTAGCTTCTGGAGCTGTAAAAGAAACAAAGATAACTGATGTTACAGGTATAGACTTTTCACCTAGTGTTATTGATGAAGACGTTTCATTTATGGGTAAAAATACAAATTTACAAGCTGAGATTAAAAAAGCAATGACAATAACAATTACACGTAAGGTAAGTAATCCATTATTTGATTACGTATACCAACACGCAAGAGATGGATGTTACGCTTCAAGTGGAGCCACAGCATCTGGAGTACCTTATATATTTGATGGTTTAACAACCTCTAATAACGTATCATTTGGTTACAGACTTTACTTGTCTTTTGCAAGTGGAGCAACTGTACCAACCGATGAAATGATGGTACTAAGAAATTGCTGTGTTACATCTCATTCAAAATCTTTAACTCCTGATGGAGCTACTGAAGAAACAATCGAATTATATTCATACGTACAACCAGTGTTAGCACTTGCAGATGCAGTCTTAACTTCTGGAACAGCTACAACTGAAATATAAATATAAAAAATAAGGAAGTGATTTAAATGCCAAATGAAGAAGTATGGTCAATAGAAGAGCTAGTCGCACTAAGTGATACAGTGCAGCACGGAAAAGTAGAGTACAGAGGAAAGGCTGTGGAATTTCAGTTTTGTGAATTAACAGAAGCTGAAGAACCTAAAGTCAATATGATTGATGAATCTGCAACTTTAGAAGAGAAAAGTGATTTTTACACTAAAGTAGGTACTGAAAGAATATTAGCAATGATTAAAAAGGCTAATGATAAAAACCCAGAAGGGGTTTCTTTAACAGCAGATAACTGGAAGTCTTTACCTACAACTTTACGTTTTAATATTTCAAGTGAAATTTTATCTCTTAACGAGGACGTGTCTGGAAATTTTATCACTGGATGAAAGAGTCACCTGAACCGGTACTCCTCTACATCCCCCTGATGAAAGAATTAGGTCTGTCTTGGAGTGAAATAAAAGATACACCCCGTATTGAATTAGAGGGTCTATTATGTGCATTGTCAGAACATCAAGTCTTACACAGTCTAGATGGGTATGATAGTGATGATATAGGCAAAATGTCTAAAACTAAACCTATATTACGCTCACAATATGCCAAATATATGAGTCAGAAGGCTAAGTATTATAAAGGAATGGAAGCAAATAATAAACCAACGAGCTTTAAAGAAGCTTTAAAAATATAGGACAACAATGGCTGGATATCTGGGAACCCTGTTTATGGCAAATGTGGGTATGCGCTTACTGCTACCCCCTAAATCAGAGTATAACAAAGCAGCCACTGGTTTTGGGTCAATGGTCCAAAAGGTCACTGATTTATCAGCTAGATTTGGTAAAAGAGCTGGAGATAATAACGTTAAAAGTTTAAGTAGAGCTTTAAGTAAAAGTTCAGGTTTAGCTACAAAATATGCAACAGATAATAGTAAGAAAAATCTTGGTGCACTGCAAAAGAATTTAACTAAAATTCGTTCAATGACACAAGCTCAAATTAGTACTTTGAGTAAGGGTGGTCAAAAAGTAATGGGGATAGCTAGAGGTATCAATCCCAGCCAAAGTACTGGTGTGTTTCAACAGAAATATGGTTCCCATTTAGACAACATAAGTCAGAATTTAGAAACTGCAGCACAAAAAGCTAAACACGCTCAGTTCCAATTTTTTAGGTTTGCTGAAACAATTGGCGGTCCTTTAGATAGTGCTTTAGCTCAATTCAGAACTACTTTGGGTGTCACTACTACTATGATAACATCCTTAGGGTTTGCAATTGGTGGTTTAACCTCTGAATTTGGTAGATTTGAAAGAGAATTAATCAATGCTAATTCTATATGGCAAGAGAGTAGTGAAGTTTTGTTTACAATATCTGACCGTGTTATAAAGTTTGGTGAAGATTATGGTGTTGCATATAGTGAAGCTTCACGTGTATTATACCAATTTGCTTCTGCAGGTTTAGATGCTGCAGAATCTCAAGCTGTTCTTAATGATGTATTACTACTATCTATGGCTGTTCAAGGTGACGCTAATACTATTGGTAAAGTAACTATTCAAACAATTAAAGGTTTTGGATTAGAAATGTCACAAGCTGGTGAAGTTACAGATAAGTTTGCTCATTCTATTAACGCATCTTTGATTGAATACCAAGATTTGGCTAGTGCAATCAAGTTCGCTTTACCTTTCTATGCTGCTACTAATCAGGACCTTAATCAATTATTAGGTTCTATTCAAATATTAACAGACCGTGCGTTAGAAGCTGGTATTGCAGGCCGTGGTTTAAGGCAAGCACTTGCAGAATTTGCTGAAGGTGCTGAAGACGCAACCCGAAAATTTGCACAGATGGGTGTAGAGGTAGTTAATCAAGAAGGAGAGTTCCTTCAAATGACAGAGATTGCACGTAATTTCGCTGATGTAATAGGTAAAGGTGTTGCAAACGACACTAAGTTACTTACATCATTGATTGATGATTTAAACATACGTGGTGCTACCGCATTCATTCACTTAGTTCAAAACGTTGATGAGTTTGAAGCTGCTGTTGCAGAGTTAGCTAACTCACAAGGTGCAGCTAATGAAATGGCTTCTATTCAGCAAACGTCTTTGCAAATGCAAATACAATTGTTAAAAAATGCAGCTAAAGAAGTTTTCTATTTATCTGATGCAACTTATGTATCACAAGGTTATTTAAATGAGTTTGATTTCAGAGTCAAACAATTAATAAAGTCTTTTACTACATTATTTATTACAGAAATGCCTGATGGTAGCAAACAGTTAACCGAGTTAAGTTACAATTTGAGAGATTTAGTTAATTCTTCTTTGATTGAGTTTGATAATTTAGTAGGAACCTTAGGTGAAAAGCTAACTGCAATGACTAGTAATGGTATGGATTTAGTTAATATGACAAAACAATTGTTTTTACCATTTAAGGTATTAAATTCAGCTCTTCAGTTTACAGACAATATATTAGGTAAAATAGGTATTGATGACGGTAGTGGGTTGATTGGAAAATACTATTTCTTATCTTTAGTGTTTGGTAGAATTGGTGCTGCTGTAATGATAGCCGCTAATGCTGTACAATATCTTGTTAACACCCTTGCACAAGGAAGTGAAACAATAGGAGATGTACTTGGATTAATAATGATAGCAACATCGGTTTATGCTCCACTAAGAACAGGTCTAGTAATGGCTGGAAAGGGTGGTAAAGCAGGGATGGCAGCTGCTGGTTATGGTAAAGGTAGTAATATGATGACTAGATATAAAGCAGGTATGCCAGCGGGTGGTAAATATGGTGGTGTTAAGAAAGGTCCAAAAAATATAACCACGGCAACAGGTGGTACACCTAAATCTCTTGAATCGTTTCAACAAACTGAGATGATGAATTTACTTGCAGACCCTAATGAATTTTATGGTAGAGCAATGAGTATTAATGCTCGACAGAGTAGTAATTATATGGTAAACAAGGCTAACTTAAGAGGACAAGCATTATTTGACAAACAAACAGCTGGTTTAATAACAACTCGAACCAAACCCCGATTAAGTGACGCTTATATAAATTATGATAATGCATTTGGACAAAGAGAATCTAGAATTCAATTAGGTATGGGTGCGTTTGGGGTGTTAGCTGGTGTACAAGCTATGGGTGCTAATATTTCAGGGTATTCAGGTAATGGGTACGGGTATGCAGCAGACCCAATGATGGCACAAATAGGAAGCAGTTCAAACGTAGGCGGCGGTAGCCAAGATTTATATATAGCCAACGCTAATATAGGTAGTACCAACTTACAAGATTTATTTTACAACTCTGACCAATTGGGGAATTAACGATGAAAACAATAAAAATTAAACCAAACACTTTCTATGTAAGAAAAGATATAACTGACGACATAGGTGTAATGCCTGTATTCCCTGATAGTTATGTAGGTTTAACTGATACTTACGACATTAAAAGTAACCCAGATACTTCAATATTTTTAGCAGAGTCAGCTACTGTTAGTCCTTCTGATTTTGTTTATGGTGAAGGTAAAATAAGTGACATCTATTTAGATTTATATGTTAATTCTATTACTCAAGAGAATGCACAAACAGGTGCGTGGTTAGACGTTTTTATGTTAAAACCTAATTTAGATATAGTAGAAGGTAATATGACCATCGTTAGTGGTGCTTACTCTGCTCCTATTTTATATTATAATTCTTATAATGATTCCACATCTTGGGTGGTAGAGGACTTTGATGGCACACCTAAAGATTTTATAAACCATTCAGTCTTTACTAAAACTGAAACTAAAATCCAGACGCGGATGATGATGACTATCAAAAGACATCAATTGATGGATATTGTTTTTGAAGGTAGTACTAAAATTGACTCTGATAAAGATGACCATTCGGGTTGGACATTGTCCAATCTATGGGAAGAAATAACTCAAGGAGTAGAATGGTCAGGGTATCAACTAACCAAAGTTGCTCACGGAATCGTTCAATATCTGGGCGCTATAGGTGATGCCAAGTTTGAAACCGAAAACAGAAATGTAGAGTATCAATTAAGAAAGGGCACTGATGGTTTGTATGGGCTTGGTAGAATGAGTGCTGGAGCGATGGAGACGACAGGCGGTGGTGGACATATGGGAGGAGCCGGTACAACAACAACAACTCACGAATACGGTAGTGAAGGTGGTACATATGCTAAACCTTTAAGTGAATTACGAAAACCAGCGTCTTGGTGGATAGCCAGAGGAGCTGTAGATACTGAATTTGCAAATGTATTTAGAGGCGGAGCTAGCAGTTTCGACCAATTTGAAGAAACATATGTATCAAGATGTACTCAATTAAATTCTATTTTTTCACAAGTTCAAACATCTCCGGATGTAAGAGATATTAAAGACCAGACATTAGAAGGTCCGGGTGATACAGATAGATTTATTGCATATTGTTATGCTAACTTAGAAAAATCTGAGACACCTAGTGATGGAATGGTTTTACGTAATAAACTTTTTGTAGAAAATTACAGTGGTACAACTACTGGGTCTCAAGCTCAAGCTACAGCTAATTGTTTTGGTCAAGATTTGACTTCAAAAATGCCTTTCCCACAACAAGTTACTTCAACTATTTACGGTATACCTCAACCTACGCCAATTGATGTTACTACATCAGGCACAGGGAGACCTGCTTATGCACCAGAAATAGAAATAGTGTTTAAGATAAATGATATGCCTGTTACTACCTTTTCAACGAGCGGTACTGCTTATGTTGCAGACGAAGGTAATCGTACTTTAGACAGAAGTTTTAATATAATATGGAATGATGATGCACATTCAGAAAGTGAAACATCAGACTCTACACCTGATTTAACTTGGGCTTCAAGAATGTGGCGAGGTAATGGAAGTAATAATTCAGCTGACGTGGCCGGAGCTTTATATGGTAGTGGTACTAACTTTTCACCTTGGATTTCTTTTATCAGAACTGATGCTAGTAGTGAATCAATAGATGTTATATGCAACGCTAACTATTGGAGTGATGAATACAACGTATTGGTTGGGGGAGGCAAAGGTGGCAAGGCCCTTGAAGATGTAAACCCATATAAGACTACTATTCCTATGGGAGAATGGGTTACAATGCGTATTAAATTAAATATGTATGAAAGTACAGGTGGTCAAAACAATGATGGAAGTGATTACTGGTATAACGCTAGTGGAGGAGCTAGTATTGTTTATTTCCCCGGACTTCATAACAGTCAAGGTAAAGTAAGAAGTTGTTTACTGGCTCACGGTAGACCTTGGGGTGTTAATTCTTATCCTGAAGGTCTAGGTCCAATTGTCAGTCAAGGTTTAAGTACTGCTCAAGTTTATGGTAATAACGCTCATTATCCTAATATGACTTTTTGGACTAATAATATGAGAGCTATTAATGAAGTAGGTGGTGGAAGCACTAATCACATTAATGCTTATTATAGTAAAATAGACGATATCCCTGACGATGATAAAAATGTAGATGTATTAATTGACCGAATTGTATTTAATCAATGGGGTCTTAACGTAAATAATGGTACAGTATGCACTCAAAACGGAATGGGTCAAATGACACGTTTACCATCAGCTACATTTGTAACACCAATGGTCAAACAACCGGCGAATGCTGATTTGATTACTACTGGTACGATTGCTGTATACCCAACCGGTAGTGGTTCTATAACGGTTGATAATTATTATGCACAACCATCAGCAATTACAGCATCTTATATGTCTTTCGGTTTCCCTGAGAAAACCGTTATTGCAAATGATAAACATCACGCTTTTTTATTTAACAGTTTTAGTATAGGCACAGAACTGGCTTCTTTACCCATCACAATGGTATCAGGTGGTTACTTTACTTCTGGAACTTATGATGGATTGTTTGGTGATAACTTTCAAAATCAATGGTTTAACAATTTAACTGTAGGAGATAGTACTAAGGAATTACACATTACTGGAGGAGCTGGTTCGGTTGATAATTTTGTTTCAAAAGGTACAATGACAGTAAAGAGTGATTTTGCTAATTGGGTTAAGACTGGTAATCCACTGGTGGGTGCAAAAATAATTAGTATAGGAAGTGACAATATGAGCATAGTCGTTGACAAACCAAATGTGTTTGATATTCCTTTAAATACCCCCCTCTGTATTGAATTGAATAATACAGACTATAAACACTTAGCTGTGGGAAGTGGTTCAATTGGTTATTATGATACAGCAGGTGCGGCTAATACCGAACCTTTAGTTCAAACTAAAGGAAGACAAGGAAGTACAATTTACCTCTCAAGACCTATTCTAATGGATGATAGAGGTGAGCTGGGTTGGCCTGCTGGTAACTTAAAGTTTGGTACTTGGAATTTCGATTTTGATGAACAAAGAAATAATATGGGACAGGGCGGTGCTTGGCCCGCACCTATAAGTACGTATGCTAAATGGTATAACACTAATTATAATTTAACTAAATGTACTATCAGTCCTTATCAATATTGGTGTAATATGGCAATCTTAAACGTTTCTAGTTCTGCATCGTGGGGAGCTGCTTTCGGAGACGTTACACAAGACCACACTAAAGTGCAACAAACGCGTGCTTATGATGGTATAGTGGCTGTGTCAGGAGGAAGTACATTCGGAACTAGTTTTAATGAAAGGTTATACAACGATGGTGTTTATGCTAACAAATGGACTATTGGTTTTACTGACCCATCAGATACTATTGTTGACCTTAACACTGATTTTGGTTTTGGTGCGATAAATTCACAAAGTGAAAGTGCAATACCTGACAGTGATGGCGGTAGAGGTAGAGTTGGTAGAGAGTTTATGGAATTAGGCACTAATTATATTAACTTGGGAAGTTATGTATACATTTCACGACCCGAGATGAACACACCTTTTAATTTTGCAATAAAACCCACTTATATGAGCTCTTATACTTCTTTATACAAATGTAATATAAACACTAAGGATGCTACAAGTGATAAATTACAAGTAATCTATGGTATAACCGACCCTTTACCAGTTTGCGAAGATTTAACAGTGTTACCTAGTGTAGATTTGTCTAAAATGCAAGAGCCACAACAAATAGCTGCAGCCACTAAAGCTCAGGCAACTGATTTATCATTTAAATGGGGTGAGGATGGTCAAGACATTAATTATAGGCTTTTATTTGTAGACACTGAACTAATTGAAAACAAATATCATAAGGCAATTAGTATAGCACCTCTTAATGAGCAACAAACTACCAGTCCTCCTACATTTTACACTAGTGCAAGTAATTATATACAAGGTATAGGCGTGACCTTCTCGGGAAGTAATAACACTCCAGATATTGAAGGGGTACAGGGGTTTGGATTAAAGTTAGATGGAACTAATTACATAGGGGTTTCTGGTGCAACAGGAGTTAAGTCTATGCGATTATTACCTGATACTAGAAACAAATTCACACATATTTTTCACCTTAAACCTTCAGCTAATGGTACTTTCTTTAGTGCTACTGGAACCACTACAGGTAATCCTGTTACAGGAACCCCTTTGGCTTGGCAATATGAAATATCTTCTTCAAAAGTTAAAATGAAGATAGGTACTTCAGGAGCAACTCCTACTTTGATTAGTACTACTTCTTATAGTTTAGATGGAGTACAACCTTTAGCTGTTGTATTAACCTTTAACAATGAACTTATAAATAATAATTTTAAAATGTATGTGAATGGAAAGTTAGAGGATACTTTGGATTATACTGACTTAATAACTATACAGTCTGGTATCGGAGGCATATTTAGTCCTGTTATAGGAGCTAATTCTGATTACACTAATAAATATACTGGGTATATAGAAGAAATCGTCTTTCACGAAGTTGAAGCATATGTACCACAAAATAGAGGTCAATACACCTTACCTACTTCACAGTTACCTGATATGACTAGTGGAGTCAGTAATAAATATCAAACTCGTTTATTTTTATTTGATTATCACAATGTGAGAGGAGCTGGCCCAACTGAAGTATGTAGAAGTAATACTGAGTCGTGGAAGTGGACGGGGGTGACCTGATGGGTTTAACTTGGACTCCAAGTAGTGCTGATGTTTACAACACTGTTAGTGGTACATTTACATTTAACGATGATGACGTTAAGTGGGTATATGTTGATTGGGATGATGGAGAAAACAATTCATTAGAAGATGCGATTTTTCAATGGACTAAATTAGAAACTGATTCTAATACTATAGATTTAGGTCATACTTATACTAAAGCTGATACGTTTTACCCTGTTATAAGAACTATTAATAGTCAAGGGTTTTTATCTAAATATTATTATGATAATGGAATGACAGTATCAGGAACTGTGCCTAAACCTAGAGAAGAAGTTACCAATATTACACCTATTGTAATATCTGATGGTAACCCAACTGCGGTAACACGTATTGAAAACAAACAAGTCTTAAGTGGTATTGATAATAATATATTTGAAGAGGGTTCTAAAGACCTTTACTTGATGATTGCACCTTTAATTCCTAGTAGTAGTGCGTTGATTGAACCAAGTCCTTACAATTTTAGTATAGATATTACAGCCATAGTCGAATTAAATACTCAGTATTTACTAGCTAATCCCGAAATGGATTATTATGGTGGTGAAAAAGTTATAAAAACTATTACTGCACCTATTGATTATAATGCTAGTACTCCTGATGCTCCTGCTGCTGTTCCCGTATCTTTAGACCAAGGTGCTAGAATTAGTAAAGTATTAGAAGTAAAATTAAATAATCCTAAATTAATTAAGTCTACAACTAATACTAATTCAGTGATTAACGAGTTTAATAAAACAAAGATATTCTTAATTGCTAAAGGTAATGATAATGTTTGGTATCCTATTACTTATATAACAAATGGAGACCCTATTAAATCTACAGATGATGTAAAAAGAACTGTAAATCTAGATTTTTCACAAAGTAGAGCTGCTGCATCTAACAAAGCTATATCTTATTATAAGTATGACAGTGGTAAAGTATGGTTTGAGCCTGCATTACAATGGCAAGCAACTAGTAGTACAAAGTTAAATGACAACACGAAGGTTACTGATTCTTTGATTACTAAAAATTACACTTATTATACTGAACCAAATGGTTTACTAGAGGGAACATATACAGGTGGTGAACACGTTACAGCTATTATTTCAGGTAATGCATTTTCATATGGAACTACTACTAATAAAGAATATAAAAAAGTTAGAGACCAATTTGCTTTAAACAATTTTAACCAGTTTTATGACCAATATCATTTGACTAGATTAGAAGCTGTCAGTAACACTACAAAGTACAGTGGGCTAGATACGTTTACTAATGTATATAGAATTAGACCTACTTTAGTTACTAGTGGGGCGGCAGGGTATTATATTACCGGACCAAGTCCTGCGGCAGGTGAAACATCTATACAAACGTCAGGAGCTTACTTAAATGCAAGTGGCAATGCTATTGATTGTGTAAACTGGAACAAAGGTCCATTTATGTTACAAGATGGTAGTACACCCCGTAATGCTTCTGAATACTTTATGGTTACTAATGATACTAAATTCAATAAAATATTTATTAATGCTACTACTTATGCACCTAACATAGAATCTAATTTAGTTGGTGTAAGTGGAGCTACTGTTGCAGGTGTTTATTATTTGCGTGTCTATAATGAAAAGGCAGGTAATTTCTTAACACAAAATGCAGAGTGGGTACCTCTTAAATTTGAAGATACTACTATGGTAGAAAAAGAATATCGTAACACCACTGATAGTAAATATGAGACTAAGGCAACATCTATGTCACGTTCTGGATTTATCAAATTTGATATGCCTTCGGATTGGGCCAATGTTACTGCGTCTGGTTTAGCTGGAGGGTTCTATGATTCTAGTACTGCTACTTATAATACTGATAATAAATACAGTGAGTTGTTTACTGGAGTTAAGAAAGATTCTATCGCTACGAGTGGTTTTAATAACTACGTAGTGTCTGGTGCGTTTGCATCTACAACAATGAACACAAATGATATAGGTAAATATAAATATATTTTTGAAGTATCTCAACCTACTACAGAAACTGGTGACCATAAAAAAGTCTTTTGGATAGCTTCTGGTAATTCATTAGGTACTAAGTTGTATTTAGCTAGTGGAGCTGCATCTACAATGTTATCTGGTGTAGGTGATGCTGTTGTTGGTTATGTGAGAAGAGTCAATATTTATGATGTGTTTGATGGTTCTAGTAAAACCTCTGATATCGGTTTACCACCTGAATACTCAAATATTAATACAAATTATCCTTACCAGTGGATGGTAGGAAACCAAACTGCATTTACCAATGAGTTGAAGAACAACTTTTCAGGTTACCCTTTAAAGATAGTAGTGTCTGGTGCTACAGATAATTTCATCAGTGGTACAGCACAACCGGGTATGCAACTATGGAATATGTTTCCTTATGATAATGCGCACTCACAAGTTATAGTACAGAAAGACAACACTGCATATGATTTAAGTTATTTACATATAAACAGTGACGTATCTGTAAGTTATGCAGGTACTTATTATCAAGCTATAACTAAAAATGGTAAAGTATTTATTACAAGAACAGGAACTCCTATACAAACTATAGGTTTTGGTGGTGTAGCTCAAGGTGATGAAACTCAATTTAAGTTCAATGAAGAGTTCACTTCTTATGGTACCTTAAGGTTATTAAAAAGAATGCAATCAGAGTCAGTCCGAGTAATGTGGGATGAAGTTCAAAAAGATGGTACTTATGTAAGATTTTTTGGGTACGTTAGTGATGTAACAGAAAGTCACAGTGTTCAAGGACCTCGTGCTAATAAACCGTTTAGTTTTAGTATGGTGGTCGAAGAAATATGTTTAATAGATTCAATTGGTTCTTTAATGAGTGATATAATTCCTTTGGGAGGCATAAAGGATGCAACCAAATTCAAGTGAAGTATATTTAAATGGTAAATTAGTTGATTTTCTTACTGCAAATTTAAAAAAACAAGGTGGTAATACAGCTACCGGATTTGACTTTGTGCTGCCAAAAGAAGATGCTAGTTTTAGAAAGTTTTGGAATCAAGAAGTGTTATTTTTTATTAACAAATCTGATAGTTACCCGGCTTTTAGAGGTAGAGTTATCAGTACTGTAGTAGTAGGAGAAAGAGAGGTAAAGTTTGAATGTGCAGATGCATTAGGTTTTTTAACAGGCAATTACAAAGCACAGGTCACTTTAGATGACAGTAATAATATTGATGGACTTAGTCCGGCTGCTAGTGTGAAAAAATTAATTAAAATGGCATCTTTAAATGATATAATAGGGACTGATTATATAGGAGAAACAAATCCTGTAATCCAAATGGATATACTACGTGGTACTTTTTCTATAATGGAAATAATTAAAGGTATACTATCTAAAGTGTTAACATCTGATACAACTCCAAGGGAAAATCTTATTAGAGTAACCGATGATGGTAGTAAGTCTCAATTAGTATTTGAGACTAAGAAGGATGTAAACACAGTAAACCCAGTAAAAACATACACATATGAAGATAACATCGTGGGTTTCAAAGTAAATGATAGAAAAATACCTACTACTATTATAGTTCGCGGAGCCCAAGGAATGAGAGCTACATTTAGACACTCTTCTGCTGCTTCATCATTGGGTGAAAACTTTTTAGAAGTAAGTAATGAACAATTAAAAAGTCGTGCAGCCTGTATGGATTGGGGTCAAAAGATATTCAACGCTAATCTTAACAGTCAATTTGAATATATATTAGATACTTTTGATGGCCTTTATCTAGAACCTAATGATGTAATTAAGATTATAGATGATAAAACTGACACTTCAGGTAATTATACTGTAGTAGGTAAGTCTTTATCTTGTGGAGCTAATACTTTTAGGTTACAATTAACAATAAATAAGAGACCACCTATCTTATCTAATTTCACTAGATAGGTTAGCTTTCTTTCTTTTTAATTCACAGCTACTGCAATATACTCTTCCATCATAAGTGTGAACCATTGCTCTTGAAAAACAAAATGGACATTCTAAAGGTTCCAAGGTAATCCTAATCCGGTCTTTCTTTGTTTTGGATATGCGCCTCCGTGAGCTTCAGAACCACCGGGATTTAAAGTCCTATATCTGATAGCTTCTCCACGAGTATAAGTACCGTAGTTAAACATTGCGTTACCGTGTCTTCTTCCTGCAATTGCTACTGCTTCTTCATTAAAGGTTACTTCAGTATAGGGGTGAGGGTCTTCCATACTATAACCGTTGCCACCGCCGTTACGACCCATTTTGCGTCCGTACCCTGTTACATCAGTTTCATATGTCACACTTATCACCTACACAAGCAAACTCAGATTTACCTTCAGTATTATCCTCAAGTTCATACTGAGACAACTTGTTATAATTAATATCGGGGAATTTCTTTATAAGACTTTCGTAGGTATAGTGGTCTATTTCCTCATAAGGCGCTAAAGTATACTGTCCACCATCATATGGTAAAAATGATACTCCATTAATAATATCCCAGTTTTTATACACCCAATTTCCTACTTCGAACCACTCTTCGTCTTTGACATATACAGTCATACTAGCATTATGTTCACACCAATTCAATTGTAAATTTTTATAATGACTTAGTTGTTCCATTGCACTAATATCTTTTCGAGTTAAACATCCTTCTGGAGCTTTGACTGGAAAATCCAACACCCAAGTAGTAGCATTAGTTTCGTCTTGCCCATTTTCTGGGTTACAAGGTACACCTTGGTCTTTTAACATCTGGAATAGAGGGTCAGAACTAGCTATCCTGTATCTTCTAATATAATATTGTGAGTATCTAGGGTGACATCCACTAGCTGAGTCTACCAACTGAGAGACAGTGCCACTAGGCTTCACACAAGTCGTAGCCACTGGCATATTCACACCCAATAGTGTAGATGCTTTGCGAGATATGCGCAAAACACGTGATTTAAGGGCCTTTAGTCCCTCCGAGCTCAGAACAGAGGGGTTATCCATCTGCCCAGTTAAACTGACGCCTAACAGACGTTCTACGTCACAATTCTTTTTCCACTCTTTTCTTAAGTATGGAAAGTTAGTAAATGTAGATTGTAAAACACCTAACCAAGTAGCTGTTTCTACCTTATCTAATAGTGTATCGAGGTCATCATCTTCTCTGATTACAACTTCAGATAGATTACAGAACTCCATATCACGTAACATAATTTCACCACAAGGGTTAGTTCCTTGTATTAATGGTGCGTATCTACGAGAAGGTGCACTGTTTTGTGCAGATGATAAATTAAATATCCCACGTTCACCACTGCCCGATTTTGCTAACACCCCCCATTCTACTAAGAAATCAGCTGCACTAGGTTTTTCCCTGTATATAGCTGAGTTGTTTGCCATTGCCCTGCGTATAGGAAAGGGCCAGTCTTTAGCGTGACGCATTTCTTCATCATCTAAATCTGATAAAGATATTTGAGAACTACGTCTAACACCACCTGCCACTACTATCTCTGCAATTTGATTCGCTAAGTCGTGACATTCTAAAGTAGTTAACTTTCTACCCTGTGCGTTATGCATTGTTTCTCTAATAAAATCGTGTAACTTAATCAAAGGTTGAGGCCCTGAAGACCTACCACCCATAACACTTAGACGTGCTCCTTCAGGTCTAAGTTGTGAATAATCAAAATAAAGATTCTGCCCTCCATATAAACTATTCATCAATGTCTTAACAGAATCTGCCCAACCTTCCCTTGAGTCATCTATAACTTCTCTAGGAAAATCTTTTCCTGACTTAATCTTTTTTATCTCAGGTAATTTTTCTACTTCTTCTGCTTCTACAGAAAAACCAAAACCAGTACCACACATAAGAATATGTAAACATTCTGCAAAAGCTTCAACAGAATTAAGTTTAGCAAAAGAACAATTGTATATCACAGTGTTATCTCTAGCAGCTGCTGGTCCAGATGACCACAAGAACCTCATTGAAGGCATTACAGCAAACTCTAACATATATTTTTTAATCTTTCTTAAAGTCTTTTCAGGTATCTTTTCCCCTCTTTCTGAAATTAAAAAACCAACAAATCTATCTATCGTTTCTGGCCACTCTTCACGACGACCTTCTTCATCAACCCACCTAGAGTATGTCCTCTTATAGATGAATTCTGCTACTTCATTCTTAAACATCTTATCACTACTTTCTATTGTTGGAATTACTACTTAAAGGTTGTTATAAAGATTGTTATTTTTCAAATTTTGCAATGCTATTTAAGTAATTATAATATTCTTCATTCCAATCCTTTAAAAATTCAATACGGTCCCAAATAGCTGGCGCATCAGGGCCACCAGACCAGTGAAGGACTTTTAACATACCTTCTTCTAATTTTTCATAATCGCCCATATGACCGTGATAATTATATACCTTACTATCTAAATAATTGACACTACTTTCAGTTTTACCTATAGCCCAATTTGTTAAATCCTGTTCCATCAAATTATGGCAATGGATAGTAGGGTCGTTTACTATTTCCCTCCAACTTAAGGTGGGATTTCTTATATCCCAAGCTTTCTTATATAGTTTATCTTTAGTACAAAGTCGTGAAGAATATTCAAAAGCTTTATCGTCATTAATTAACATTACCCCAGCATTTAGATACTTTCCCTTTTCAACAGTGAAATCATCCATAGTATATGAAGGACGATTTGATTCATTCCATCCCCAATCAACACAAGCTGTAATATCTTCTTTATTTTCAAAGTGAGAAGAGATGTCATCTAAAACAATACAATCACTATCTAAATACCATATTTTATACCCTTCTGCACGTAGTTTATTAATACCTATTGGTTTATTCCTGTTAATATATAAATGGGGTTTTGCAGGGGTTTTTACAAAATCATATTTTAATGTTTTAACAGTAGGTATTTCTATATCATCGCAAGTAAATAAAAATATCTCGCGGTCCTTGTCAAAGTGTCTGATGGAATTAATTAGATGTTTTGTATAGTCCAAAAATTTATCATCTAAACCCAACGTAGCGTAGCATTCTTTCATAGTTTATTCTCCATATATTTTTTGTGTAGTGTTTTCCTTATAGATTCTTTATCTATTTTAAATTCTGTTAGAGGTCCGTCTTCATAGACTGGCATTTCACCAAACCCTTTCCGTTTATAGAAAGCGGGTGTAGCGTGAAACCCCTGTTCCCCGATATACTTAGCTAAATTGTAATTGGGACTTATTTTTATTTGACCACACAACATCATTGATATACACTTTGCTCCATCTTGACTGTGTGCTACATTAGAATTTCCTCCCCACTTATTATATAATTGATATATTTTTTCCATAGGGCGTTGAGCATAATCTATTCCAGATACAGTGTCATAATATATATCATAATACTTTTGTCTTTCTTCCCAAGATTTTTTAGTGGTACCAAAAGACCATAAGTGACCCATTGATTTCATATCAGGAGTGTCACCCTCTGATTTCATCTCTCCATACGCATTAAACATACCTATCTTGGGGTCATCTCGAAAAGCATTGAACATATTATACATCGTTTCAAAATAGTATTTAGATAAAGTTAAGTCATCTTCTAAAAATAAAACTTCTTCAGCACCACGTTCTAAAAACATAGTGTGCTCAGCTTGTCTCCAATTTTCACAAATACCAATGTTACCTTTAGATATGTAAGTATCAGAGTTAGGGAATGCTTCTTTAAAAAGTTCAATACATTTTGTTATATCAGATTGATTAGCGCACTTCCTCCAAGAGTATTTATTGATAGCCCCATCTTGAAATAAACATATTTCATAATCCGTGTAAGTCTGTTCTTTGATTGAGTTGATAACTTGCATCAAATAGTCTGGCCTGTTAAAAGATAATAGTGCGATTTTCATTTCTTCCTCAAACTTACGATTGTCTGTCCCTTTTTAACACTTTCTATCTCATCGTATAAATTTAACACCCAAGAATATTCTGGTCTTTCCCAAAAATCGTGGATGAATACAACTGCATCATCTGTTAAGTATGGTATGACCTTTTCTGCACATTGTGGCCTTGCTCGACCATCTACCAAAACTAAATCAAACTTTTTATTTAATACATCTACGTAATTAATATAATCTTCAAATTGAACTGGGTCTGTAGGAATTGTTCTAGGTAAATTGTTTGGTACGTGATGTAACTCAACGTTGTCACCTATCTTTGCTTTTACTTCATTGTACCAACCTTCATCGTGTTCGATACTAATGTATTTCTTAACATATTTACTAAAAAATAATGTACTACCACCAGAACCCCACTCTAACATTGTTTTGTTATGGCCAAGGTATTTAGATATTAGATTGCGTTCATCAATACTCATCCAAACGTTCATTTATAATCCACTAAAATTCGTGACCCTGAGACAGGGATGCGTTTTGAGTTGGTAGTGAGTATTCCCATTTGGCCTCCAAATATTTTTTAAGTAATAGAATTGTTTCTTCTAATGATTCATTGTCAGTATCCAGTCCAACCTCTTCCCACATTTCTGTCATCATTTCAACGGCAACATCAACGGGTAAATAAGTTACTAGAACATCTACTATCTTTTTACCCTCTGAGTTACTAGCTACCATTACTTTTTTCTACGTGGTGCTTCAAATAACTGAACACGTTCTTCTACTACAGGTTCATTAACTACTTCCACTTCCACGCCCTCTTCTTTTACTTCTTCAATTACTTTCTCTAACTTTTCTTTCTTTGTTTTTTTAGCCATTATGCACTTCCGGATATTGTCTTCCAAGTTGTGCCTATCAAGGGTGACTTTGCTTCGTTAACTTCGCCCCAAGGAACCATAGTTCCTGAGAGTGTATCCCAAGCTAAACCTGTGATTTCATCTTGTGTTTTTCCAGCAGTTGCACCGCTAGCTACTAAAGTATCCCAGTACTGACTTCTACCGTTAGGTGAGCAAGTTGCTGTAAATCCTACAACTGTACCTGTAGGGGAATCAGCTGGATACAATTCATATCTTGTGACTTTGTAGTCTGTTGTATTTACCATATTTACCTCTTTCTTTTTGTTGTCTTGCGTTTTTTCTTCCCAGCAGTACGATACGCAATTGCTGCTGCTTGTTTTGGCTTATAACCTTCTTTCCTCAATTTGCGGATGTTACCACTAATTGTCTTCTGCTTCTTGCCCTTCTTCAGAGGCATTTGCGTCCTCCTGCAATTCTTTAAGGTAGACTTCCCAAGGTTGTTGTATATCTTGGTCTTCTATAAAATCCATTACAACTTTATTATTCTGTTGCATTGCTGCTTCCAGTTGTCTGTGTGAATTTTCGGTATCACCTAATCTTTTACTTAACAATTTTAATTGTCCTATCAAAAATTGAATGTTATCCAAGACGTTCTTGTCGTCATTTCCTGCCTCGAATTGGGCAACCCAGTCTTCTAATACTGCTACTTTTCCTTCCAGTTTCTTTGTCATATCTTACCTCAACAAACACAATGCTTGTGTTTGCATATTTTTAGTTCTATTAACTTATCGCCTGAATATCTATTTATACCTTTCGCTCGAAGGTTAGTAATATGATACCCTGCAGAACCATCATCGTTATACCATCCCCAGTCACCACCTGACTCATCATCGAATATAGATTTAAACACAAATGCTATATCTTTGTTCTTCCAGTTAGCGTTTATTAACTCTGCTGCTATTGCAGTGTTTTCAGAGTGACCAAGATGTCCCCTTTCTATACCTTCATTTATTAATTGAAGAATACAATCACGTGGTGGTATAATATAATCTAACTTAACATCAGTGTGTGATTGAGTGTAACCTCTTCCATTAATTGTCTCAATCAAATGACTTACTGAGTTAGTGGGAGTGTAACCAACGTCTAACTTTTCACACACAAAATGAATAAAATCTTTAGCAGCTTGTAAGTTATCTGTTCTAGAGTTCACAATAGGAGTGTTATCTTTATACGAAAGAGATATTATATTGTCTAACTCTAATTCTAACATTTCATCTACTGATATTTGAATACATTTCTTACCGTTAGGTTCACCTGTCTTCTTATCTATGTACAGTGTGTCAGGCATTCTTCTTAAACAAGAAACACTGTTGTTAATACATTGTACATCTAACGTTGTTAAAGTATACTTCTGTCTTAAATGTAATAGGTAATCTTTAATCATCACCCTCTTTATGTTGTCTGGTATGTCTAAAATATAAGGGAAGTCTATGTTTAATTGAAAACCTCTACCTCCAGTGTAATATATACGTGGTGTAAGATTATTTGGTTTACAATATCTATTGTATAACTTACGTACGTCTTTGAGACACTTGTTAACATCTTTATCGTGGTCAAAATCAAACCACACAGTGTTGATAGCTGCACTATCATAAACTGTTTTACTACCTTCTAATTTAGTGAAGGTGTATACACTTACGTAACAGTTCTTCTTACCTGAGTAAGTATCAGATAACTCTATAAGCTGTTCTATACTGCTACACTTGGCTATTCGGTGAGGTATACCGAACTCTCTAAATCCAGTGGACATAATTCCTCCATTTCAACTACCCAAGATGTAGGGATGCATATAAAATCAACGCCATCAACATCAGTGTAATGATACACTACGACTATTGCACGTTCATCTTGCGCTACTACTTCCCCTATCGTTTCACAATAAGATAGATGTTCACTTGGGTCTTCAAGATTTATTTTATGAATACCTCTGTCATTCACTGCATCTAACCATTTCACTCTCATTATTGGTCCGTTACTCCCTAACATATTCTTTCCACTCCCTAAATAATTCTGATACAACAAAGACATCGTTACTGTCTGTCCCGAAATACTGGCAATTTGAGGGTGTTTCATCTACAAATATAGCCTTGCGGGGCCTATCAAACAATAACCTATCATAAGGTATCTGTTGTATTTTCAACCAATCTTTTGTTTTCATTGTCACTTCTAATTCATTACTGCGTTTAGTCCATATGGTAATATGGTGTCCCATTTTCTTTAACCACTGCATAAACTCAGTCACATTTGCAATTGGTCTACACAAGTTATAGTCAGCATTAGGAGAACATATAACGTGTTCCATTTCAAATACTAAATTCACAATTTCTTCTCCACCGTTTTTATAAAATTCTTCCACTGAGGGCCGACAGCTTTCATCCAATCATAATGTTTGATTGCATATTTTCTAGCATTTTTACCGTGTGTTTTACAAACGTCACGGTTTTTATAATAATATTCTAAAGCATCTGCTGCCTTTTGTTCATCCCATAGAGCTCGCATAGGAGCTGCTCGTATAGGTGTATCCCACATCATATCCTTATAAGGTACAAGGAAACCCCTATCACTTTCTATTAGGTCGCCTCCTCCATCAGCACCGTGTGGAAATAACATTTCAGGAGGACATTCTGGTTTATCTGCACCGACTAATTCGTAACTAGTAGTGTAGTTACATATAACATTAGGTACACCACAAGCCATTGATTCTACTGTTGGTATCCCAAACCCTTCACCACCAGTAGGTAATGCGTGTACGTCCATCATATTATAAATGTCTACCATCCCCTCATCATCAGGGTGTTCCCCATTTTCTAGATTACCCATCGTAGGTGGGACTAAGAAATCTTTAATATCATACACTCGGTCGCTTGACATATATTCTATGTTCCATCCCATATGGTCAGTCCAATTCATATGTAGCATTAACTTAGCGTCATCAGGTGTGAGGTTATTACGCTCTACAAATATCTTAAATGCTCTCATCAAACGTGGGATGTTTTTCCTATGTTGATTACGAGCTACACAACCAACCACAAAAGCATCACTTGGTTTAGGTACAACACGTGGTTTAAAGAAATTAGTGTCAACACCGTGAGGTATGCAAGTAGATTTATAATCAAAATCATCTAATAAAACTTGTTGCCCATACTTCGACATTGCTACAGGAAAGTCCACCCTATCTAGTGTTGCTTTCCAAGCAGGTATGGAAGGTTGTCCATCCATTGGTATAATAGAAGCTATCTTAAATCTAGGCTTTTGTCCCATCTTATATGCTTTACGTGAAAGACGAACAAATTGTTGTTGAGTTTGCCAGTCTCCCTTATCATCTACCATTGGTATATTTACCACAGGGGGTTGTTTGTGATGTGTAACATAATCAAACATTTGTATATCAAGGTGTGTAAAAACTAGTTCTGGTTTAAAACCTTCTAACCATTTTGGAAAAGACTTTTCACCAAACTTTTCATCGCCCGGATGCATCATAGGTAACAACTCAAAAGTTACTTTCTTTTCTTCTTGACCTAAAGGCCAAGGTGTTTCCCAAGCAGGGTCGTGTTGAGGATTTTGGCATCCACCATATCCTATCGTGTGTCCTTCTTCTGCAAAGATGGAAGCTATGTTTCTTGTATTAGTTCCGAATCCTGTAGGAGCCCAAGGGCTATCGGAAATAGGCATTATTCTGACCATTTTTATTCACTCACTGTTTTATTGCGATTATGTCAGTCTTGCTGACTATCACTGTGCCTTTATCTCCGGTCAGGTATATAAAATTATCATCGTCGTTCATTATCTTTCCTCTACCGACTTTGGTTTTGTCGTCTTCTTTCCATACTATTTTAACTTCTGCATCTTTTAAAAAAGACGCTAACTTTTTATCATTTTCTTTTTCCATCATTACACCTCCAAAGGTGTATTAATAAACACTAGTCCATTATATTTAAAGGTTCTGCTGTCTTGAATTGGTCCAATGGGATGAATGCATAGTGATTTAACTCTAGAGCACCCCTATCAGTTCGAGCATTAAACCCTAACCTAACTATAGCGTTAGACATATCTAAATATGATATACCATTAGTAAATGCAATAACAAAAAATACTTTGTTACCCTGTCCTATCAATTCAATTGCTCTAGCTACTTTCGAAGCGGGAACTATAGTTTCTTCATAGGCATCTTTAGCTATCCTTCTTGATTTTATTTCCACAAAACATTGTTTCTTATTTCGTGTCCCCATATAATCAAAATGGTCAAATTTACCTAACTTAGTGAAATTTTCACCTAGCTCTTCCCCAAGATGGTCCATAACTTGTTGTTCCTTCTTAAGTCCCCAATCGTAGTCTTTTTTTACGTTTACTCTATTCATATTTTCCTCTAATTAAATACCATCATCATCAGCATCCATAACATTACAAAGGTTGCAATTAATAGATACCACCCAGCTTCTTCTAAGTCTTCACTCATCTTACATTTGTCTCCATTCTTCCACCACACTTACTACATTTGTACTCATATATCCCTCCTCCAATATAAAACTCTTTGCGTTCTATATTACACCAAGGACACATATTACTCATTTGAACCTGCCTTGTAACAAGGGCACTTCCACCTTCTACATCTAGGGCAGGTCATTCTTACACCTTGTCCCATTGTGTGATATGACACTCAGGACAAGACCACCCAAATAAAGTTACTTCCCAAGTCACTTCCTTTCTAAACATCACACAATTACAATCAGGGCAAACAGGGATAGCTTCAACTTTCTTCATACAAACTCCAATAAACTCTGTTGTTTCCTATCCAATGTAGTTAATGGGGGTTTTTTATTTACCCATTGAACTAAACCAAACTTCTGCAACAGATTAGATATAATGTTCCAATGGTATTTAATGTCTATGTCATCTATAGTATCTACATACCCTTCGAGTTCTACTCCACTGTTCGTTTTATAATAATAAAATGTTGAACCAATCTTAACTTCTTGTCCTATACTTTTAGCCTTATTGGCTAATTGGATAACTAAATCGTTTTCGTTTTTATAATCTTCTAAGTTTTGATTCATTGAACGTGCTTGAACAAAGTCACTTACCTCATAATTTTCAAAGTCATATAAGTCTTCTATGAAATCTTTGTTTACTTTACTATCTAATCTTGCATCAATTAATTTACTTAACACTTTAATATAAAATGGTGACCTACTTCTAGATTTAAAAGTTGAACCGTGTTTAGTAAGAGAATCATCAGGATTTCTGAGCACATAATTACCTATAGCAATCCATAAACCTTCCTTAAACTCATCACGGTCTACTGATATCCACTCTGACTCACTTAAAGGGAATAATTGGCTCATACCCTTTCTCAATTCATCATTAACCCACTCTACATCTACATCTACATTAGTGTTAACACCATCAGTGTGTATGTATACTACAGAGTCTTCACCATATCTTTTTTGTATTATATTTTTAGCTCCTAGTATCAACCACCTTGCTATACCAGTGATTGCTAGACCTACGGATATGTCACCATAACTCATATAAGGGTTAGTGTTTGCTCCATAAAATGTATTTACCATCATCTTCAATCCGTTAGATTTACTCTTAGCTTCGTGCGTTTTAATATGTTTATAAGGCTCACGCATCTCTTTAAATTGTTTACACATAGTATACAAACAAGATTTACTTCTCAAGTCTACTCTTATGATAACATTCTTATCTAAAACACTGTCAGGAACAGTAAGAATCATATTCAATCCAGATTTAGCTGACTCACAACCAAATTTAGTGATATCATAATCTTCATACCCTATTATACGAGTAGTATCTGGTCCTAAGTTCAAAGATAAAGCAATACTAGGATACATAGAAGCAAAGTCTACCTTGAAGTTTTGCTTGTGAAAACCGGGAGAATATAAATCAATGTGAGCAGCCTGAAAACTCTCTACCTCAGGGTGCCTTTCCTTGTTCTTATCAAACGTTAAAATATTTCTTTTAAATAGCGCCCTCCCCTGAAGAATCTTTGTTATAAAAGAATCTGCTGAGTTCATATAAGTTTCCAGTGGTACTTTCAAAACTTCTGCTATGTATTTATGTTGAGCAAAGTAATGGTCGAATAGATATTTAGTTGCATCACAATCACTCAACACGTACTCATTTATGGTTTCTAAATCATAATCCAGTATGTCATTAAGGTTAAAATCTAACTCTATAGGGTCCAAACCGTAAAATCTAGACACATCCTTTAGTCTCTTACTTAAACCAGCTAGAGCATAATCTCTAGATGCAAAATTATATACATCAACAATTAATCTACCCCAAGTCTCAACTTTACTCTTCTTATGATAAGAAAAATCAGACTCCCAACCATACGTAGCGTGGTTATCTCGGTTTAAATAAGGCCTTAAATTAATATCGTGGAATCCTGCACGAGCAAACAACTGTGGTATGTCATAACCTATTAAATTATATCCATAAATAATGTCTGGGTCATATTTTTTAACAAACTCTGCGAATTTTAAAATTAAATCTTTATCACTTTCTCCATCCCAAAGGTAAGTTTCTCGTTGACCATCATCAGTAACAATACCAACAGCAACTATAGGGTGTTGAGGACCAGATGGAAATGAACCATCAGCTGAGGTTACCTCAAGGTCAAACCCTAGCGATGTGGGTTCTCTACTAGAATACTCAGTAAAAAAATCAGGGTGTTCTATGCAAACTCTTTCAATCTCATTACGTGTCAACCCGTCAATTTTAGCTAAAGGAGAGATTGCTTCAGGTCTTAATTCACTGAGATTATTTACGTGATAACTCTTCAATAACTGTGACATTGATTTACCAATCACATCATACTCTTGTCCAGTTTTATCAGACATATAGTATTTGTGTGTTCGCGGTGATTTTATAACTCTTTTTTCACCATCCTGCCAAACAATTAACTGTTGTTCACCAGTCATTCTGTTAACAGTGCTGTAATTACTGAAAGCGGATAAAGGTATATTCATCCTATAGGTCCTTGATGGTGTTGTGGTAAATCCTCTTCATCTTGTTCATTATTGTCTTTGTCGATAAGAGGTAACAATTCAATCAAACCAACTGCGTCTCTTATAGAATGTGCCCATACTTGGTGCATCATACATTCTTCACTCTCTGGAGCACCTATTATAGGTGATTTACATTTCTTAGCGCTTTCAATATGATATGATAAACAATCTTTCAATATATTTATCCACTCTAACCTTCTTTCTTCACGCTCATCCACTTCGATTTCTTCTTCACTCATATTATCAACTCTTTGGGTACAAGCCCCTTCCTTTTTAAAACTTCCCTCTCTGCTGGCCTATATCTATAGACTAAATCAGATTTCTTATCTGATTGGATGGTCCAGAGTTTAACAATTATAATATCATTGACCCTACACCACATTTTTTTCTTCAGCTTACCACCTATTCTCACCATACGATTTAAACCATCTTCACAGTAAGCAACCATTCGTGACCCTCCTGAAATATCTCTAACTATAGCAAACATTTCACCTTTAGGTTTGTATGGTAACTTAACCTTCATACCAAGCTCCGTAATCAACATCTCCAGTTTCCGTTTCAACTTCAGGAGTAACTTCAGACCTAGTGCCTAATTTAACTTCTTCTGTAGTGAAAGGATTTATGAGTGTAACGTTTTCACAATATCTACTTATGTATTCATTAGCAACTTCTGGCCAAGTCTCTTTAATCAATACTTTAGTTTCATCTAATAGTTCTTCCCAATTAATCTTAGTGCTTGGTTCACGTATAAGTGGTGATTTGAAATATAACCTTTTGTTACCATCTTCTTCTATCTCTAAAAAACCAAGCATTTGTAATGAAGTTAAAAGGGGTGTTATGCTTTTACCAGCAAAAGGTAAACCAGCCTGTCTGGCACATTGCTGTATTTCTTTCATACTCATTTTAACTACTTCACTAGTAACCATACCAAACTTGTCAACGTCACTATCTGGTATTAATTTCAATATATCAATACCGTGAGAAGGCATTTGTAAACATTCTGTCACAAATGTATCAATGTATATCTGTGTTGCTAACCAATTATGTTTAGGGGTCACTAACCCATATGTTACACCATCTCTTTCAACAGTCATCATCTCGTCAGGGTAGAATCTTGCTACTGCATTTATCAACTTTAAAAAGTAATGCACTTTACTCCGAGCAATTGGAAATAAGGTAGGTATTATCTTAAATAAAGAAGGGCCACAAGGGTTTCTTACTTTGATTGCTCTAGTGTCATCTCTGTTAATAATACATTTTGCTATGTGGTCTTTTAGTGACTGTATCTCATCATCACTCATAGTTATAATATCTTCTTGTGGTCTAGCAGTGGTGTCTAGTTTATACTTTATCACGTCTTCTGTCTGTTTTACTGTAGGGTTAGTGTGAGTAACCATATATCTACGTTCTAACTCAGCATCTAAGAATGCATCTCCACGTTTATTCTCTACAGCTTTACACATAAAAACAAACTTAGGTATAAGTTTCTGTTCTCTGATGTCACTTATGGTCACATCTGTCCTTTTCCTTATAGCTGGTCTGTCATCTGCCCACGTTTTAAGTATCTCGATAATACTCTCTGGACATTTCTGCGCTTCTGGTATAGCAATAAACCTAGACTGGTTTATAGCGTCAGTATCATACCATAGTGCTGTCTCTGACAACTGCTCTATGACTGCGGTCTTGATAGGTGTTCCTTCTAGTAGATTAAACACAGCATTCATTATAACTGTTTTACCAGTCCCACTGTATGCATTAATCATAAAGTTCGTATCTTCTAATAAATACGCTAGTGCTGCAGTCACAGCTAATCTGTCTTCTCCAATAATAGGAACCAACTCTCCTTTGTTGTTCCTAACATTGTGAAAGTATCTAACTAAGTCTGTCAATTCAAATTTCTTTTCACTCAATGTCTATATTCCTTCGCTTTTTTGATGTCAACTAATCCATTTTCTATTAACCTAATAGAGTATTTCTTAGCATCTTTATCTTTTATTGTAGAGTATTTTTCCTTTATCAATAAGAATAAATCAATTAAACTCATTGGTTTCTGGTCATACTCTATTAATTTCATTACTAGTTCCTCAGGCACAACCCACTTAAAATCCTTTACAATATTTTGATAGGCATCTAAAGGGGATGGTCTGAATATTTCTTTTACAAACATATCTTCATCTGATTTCATAATATCATACCCGTTATACTTTTTACCGTTCATATTAGTTAACTGTGTATAATTTAATTTAAAAACTATATCACACGGGTTTTTATTGTCATCAAACAATGTAGAAAATGTTTTCTGAAAGTGTGTATGTGTAGTTAAATTCACTGATAAATATTTTATATCAGCACTGTTTTTACTTACATACAAACCATAAACGTAATCTGTGCTTTTCTTTATACCATTCTGACAATGGTAACAGTCTTGGTCAAGGGCAGCCCAACATTTCACGTATGAATTCTTGGTGCTGCTCCAGTGCTTAATGTTTTTCAAAGGATTAACATAAGCAAATTGACCTAGTGCGGTCATCGAGTTAGAAAGCCAAACTCTCTCACTTTTTTGCGATTGTATCCAGTCGCTATATCCACTCACCTTTAATCTTGATGTTGTGGTTTAGCTTGTGGCTGTTGGTCGCCTTTGTCGTATAACCTAAAGTATGGTTTGTTGCTGCCTTCTTCCCAGTAGGAATTTCTAAACATTACAACTGCTTTTCCATCTTTGGTTTTGCCGGAGTAGTAAACTTCTCCCTTCTTGCTTTCGTTGCGGAATAACCCAACGATTTCTTCTAATTTTCCGTCATTTGCCATTTTTTGACCTCTTGCTAAGTAAGACGAACTTAGTATATATAAGTTCCCCCTTAACCATCAACTACCATTCTTCCGGTAGCTTCGTCTATAGTATAATACCGTTGTTCTGTTGATTGTATCGCCTTATGTTGGACATTAAACGCTACTGTCACATTATGAACTGTTTCAGCTAATTCTAATAGACATCCACCACAATATAATTTTAAATTTATCATACGGGTTTCTTTACACCAAAACTTGGTATTGTCATTAACAATAAATCTAGCACACAAAGTGCATTTACCTAGTTTAGTTTTATCATCACCGATAACGGTGACTACACTACTCATCTGTTTCACTGGTGCATTTCTCCAGCGCCCGATTTAAGGCCGCCGTTTCCATCTAATGTAAGATGACTATTTCCGTGTAATTTCTGCATTAATTCTGCGAAAGTTGAAAATTCATCCATAACATCTTGTAATGTTTGTGCTTTGTCAGTAGGGATTATATCTATCTCTATAGTCCCTAATCTCATTGAATGTCTAGCCTGAGCCCTCAAGACATTATTTTCTTGAGCTTCAACTAAATATTGTTCCATATAAGCTTTAGCTGCCATTTCATTGAGTTGTGTTTGTTCTTCGTTACTCTTCGTCTCTTTCTTCATTTATTATTTCTCCAATTCTTTTCACTGCTGTCCAATTTAACTTGAACTCTTTGTCGAATATACCTATCTTTACGAAAGACTTGTATAAACTTTTTATCATTCCCATTGTTTCATCAACTTTATTTTCAAGCTGATTAAACTCGTGATGCATTTCATCCATTTTTTCTAATATCTCTTTTATATTCTCTACGAAAGGCCACCAATTTTCACCTAAATCTTCGGTTCTTCTTTCTATTGTCGTTCTCCATTGTGCGTGGGGTTCCATATATTTTCCTCCTTTTCTTTATATCTCTTATGTGTAGGTGCTCTATTCTTCCACTTTTAGGCCAAACATAAGCCTTGATTAAACCTAACCATTGATTTCTACACGTTTCTTTGGTTGGTTCTAATCCTTTATTCATTACTTTCTGTATTATAGTATGCCTAAACTTAGGGTTCTTTTTTGCCCAGCAACTATCAAAAAAATCAGTTGAACATTGTTCCGTCATAATTATCTCCCTTTTCCTTTTTCATTAATTCTTTAGCCATACTATCTACTCCATCCATATCAGCCATCATCTTTGCCATATTCTGTTCCATAAACTTAACGTAAGCTAACAGTATAATTTCATCACGCTGTGCCATTTTCATACTATTAACTACTACGCTTAATCCTGATAATATATTCATAGGATTCATTACATTAAATACTTGTATCCATTTTTCATAGACAGCTTTGTTGCGGTCAGTATCTAGAACGCCGTCGAGGTCAATTTCACCCTCGTCTTTGTCGTTCAGTTGTCTTAAGAATTCCTTAATCATCACTCTGGACCACCTTCATAGTATTTAAAAGTATTGATAAGTCGTATCTGACGGGTTTAGATAGTCTTGGTAGTTCTATCCCTAAGGTCTCTATTACATCCCATTTAACGGACTTTCTATCTGCGTTATCATATACCATATTCATTTGGTCTGGTCTCAATGCAAACACCCGTTTATTACGGGCGATGTCCTTTCTAATAAAGAACCACGCATACCCACCTTCCTTTACTATATCTATCCCATATTGTATCTGATGCTCAGGGACTGCAGCTTTTTTGTTATAGTATAAAGGAAACGAAGTTTTGTTTCTACTTGTTTTACACTCAATCAAAATGGGCTTACCCTCTGTTACTGCAAAGAAATCACCGGGTTGCTTTTCTGCGATTGCTTTCTTTGCGAATCGGGATACGTCATTAGTATCTTGTATTCTAAACCACCACCAACCAGCATCATCTAGGGATTTTCTTATTTCCCATTCAAAATTCTTTCCTGTATAATTATTTGCTTTCATACCACCACTCCTGTTGCCTCACTCTTTTCCATACTAAATATAGTGTGGCTACTAATGGTCCATCAATCACCGCTATAAATAATATCCACTCGCTTAATGTCAATTAAAATCCTCCAATGATGTATTGTTTTTAAATGTATATTGTAAAGCAAGTTGGTGAAACTGTTCTGATAATTCTATACCTATCCCCTTTCTTCCTAACTCTCGAGCAACTCTACAAGTTGTTCCACTGCCTGAAAATGGGTCTAACACTATGTCGCCGGGCTTACTGCCAGCAAGTATACATTTCTTAGGTAACTCTGGTGGGAACACAGCAATGTGTGAGTTTCTTATTGCTTTAGGTGCAATAGTCCATACATCTCTTGAGTTCTTACCCTTAGTAGGGTCACCTGTGATTAATCTCTCTCCCCTTTTATTAGTTTTAGATGATGGTTTTGTTACCAAAGGCTCTCTTATTGCATCCATATTGTAGTAATATTGGGGATTTTTCGACAACAGAAATATAAATTCGTGCGACCTTGTGGGCCTATTTTTAACACTTTCAGGGATGGGGTTAGGTTTGTGCCATACAATGTCACAACGCAAATACCATCCTGCTTCTCTGAGGGCAAATGCAGCCACCCACGGCACACCAATGAGGTCTCGTTTTTTAATATTTGCTCCTGTCTTATTAATTTTAGTGTTGCGGGTTCCTCGTCTATCACTGCCTGTAGCACCGCCTGTGTTACCAGAAAACCCGGCATAACTGTCTCCTATGTTTAACCATACTGTTCCATCATCTTTAAGTTTAGGTTTAATCTCTTCAAATAGTCTCACTAAATTTGCAGCATACTCTTCTACTGTAGGTTCTGCTCCAAATTGACCGTCATCTCCGTAATCACGCAATGCCCAATACGGCGGTGAAGTCACAACTGTTTGTATAGATTGGTCGTCTAAGGTTTTAACTACCTCAACGGCGTCTCCCTGTAACAATAAAGGTTTCAATGTGTGTGCTCCACAAATGCTTTGCACTTTGCACAGGTTATATATTTATTCCAATGGTCCCTTCTCATAAATTGATTTTCCTGTCTACTTACTTCTCTGATACCACACATTGTGCGGCCATTCTCTTTATTTAACATATGTCTTTTTCTCATTTGTCTTCCTCGTAATGTCTAAAATATCTAGAATCTGCTGATAGTTTTTCACAATCAACACATTCATAGTAACACCCTATTATACTAGAGTCTCGCTTCACTATGTTTTTGTGTTCACATTTATTTTGTTTATCATATAAATCTTGTAGTATATCATTCATCTATCTCTGGTCTCCATATTCCCTTGTCCATTATATCTTTAAGCCACCTATCTTGGTGTTTCAACGGCGCTTGATGATATATCAACGCAGCTATATTCTCCAATGCGTCAAGTAATTCGTCTGTGTGTTTACTCATAGGTGCTCCGTTGGCCACCAATAAGGGTAGCTTTCTATTTCATATGAGGTTGCCACTTCATTAAACTTGTCACTATAAAAGTCATAATCTTTGCGTAATAAATTCATTCTGTGTGACTTATGGAACTTTTCATTACCTATCCACTGTGGATACTTTATCTCATCTGTGTTAACTGTATAGTATTCCATTGTATTATTATATCCCCGCTTTTTCCATTCTGTTATCATACAGTTGGCATAATACTTTAAGGCATCTTCATAACCAGCCCACATTAACACAGCAGGGTGTGTTTTCCAACCTTTCTTATCATAATCAGGGTCAAGGGCATTTAATATTTGTTTTGCTTCTACACGTTGTTTACCTAATCTTCTGTAGTCTAAACATTGTGCTGACTTTTGAAATGATATGTGAGGTAAGAAAGTTTGCATTAGAGGTCCCCTGTATATAATCCTTCTGATTTACAATCATCCACCCATAAGTCAAATTCGTTCTGTGGAACGTCAGCTTGAATCATAGCACACATATTATTTACGTAATGTTTCAATAGTTCTAATTCTATTGTCAGTCCTTTAACTTCAATAGCAAGTCCCCCTGCCATCTCTGCTAGTTGCACACACTTCTTTCTCACTTCTTCTTCATTCATATATACACTCTCTCTTCTGGTTTAATTAACCGTTGATAACACGTATAACAATAGGGATTACCAGCGGTATCTCTATATCTCACGTGGTCAAACGATAATCTACAGTGGCACGTATTACACTTCACCATCTTAAGGGTTGGGTTCATAACACTCTCCACACGGTAAGCAACAACCTTCAAATAATTCGTGACCACAAGCAGGACACGCTTCATCATCCCACTCAGTCACGCTCATTCTCTAGTCATCCCTCGTTGTTTATTCATCTCTTTTAAAACGCGTTCTCGCCATTCATCAGCTCCGTTATTGATTCTGTCATTCAACAGTGCTTCATCAGAAAACCTACGTAACTCTTTTAAAACTTCGTGGTGAGTGAAATCTCTGTTGATTGCATTGTCACCAAAAGCTATTTCGTAAACGAGTTCAATAAATTCTTCAGTGTTCATTTAACTTTCCTAAACCAATTACGTTGTGCGATTCTTATAACAAATCTAAGCAACGCAAAACTATATACTTTATTTAATTTGATTCTCCCGTTTATAGGAGCATCTTCTAAGTTAGCTATTCTTTCCGCATATTCTTCATCAGTTTCTACGTGTCCTATCGGTGGTGTAGCATCTGATTTAGTCTCAATCGTGATTGTTTTTTCTGTCTCATCATACTCAAACGTAGCATACTTTAATTCTCTCTTGATAACTACTTTATCGTCAGTAGTCTCAGCCATCTCAAACAATTCTTCTTCTGTCATTTCAATTTCGTTTTCTGTCATTGCATTACCTCTTTGGGTGGTCTAATACACCTAGTAAGTATATAAAACTTACTGTTAAAAATTTAGTTTGCATTTATTCCCTCTCACAAGCATCAATAAATCTTTCTCGGTCAAAGTTTGTATTCTCAGTTTCAAAGTATTTACAAAAGTCTTGCACTAGATAATAATCTGCACTATGCTCTTTTAGAATCTCTGCAATAGCTATAAAGTGTTTTCTAGTCATCTAATTATTATTACTCCGTGCTGATTGTCTTAAACATTGTCTACACTCACTGCACATTTTATGACTCTTATCATAGATGCTGTCACATTTCTTACACCAATTCCATTTCTCATATCCACCCGACACTCTCGGCGGTCCACAAGTAAACTTCATACCGTTTTTGTATTCGATATTTTTGGCTTTAGTAATTAGAACCACCTTGTATCGTGCATTTCATAATTGCCATTAACGCTTTTATATTCGTCACACCCATCAGTCCATATTGATGTATGTCTGTTCTCAGTCCATATCATACACTCACCACAGTAGTAGTGAGCGAGTATGTCCATCTCTAAATCTCCACCGTCAAACTTAGCATTTTGCTTACATTTGGGGCATTCTTTTGTTTCTTTATTCATTGCCATCTTCCTTTATATCCTTGCACTCTATGTCTTCTTTGCTCATTCATCCATTCTTCTTTTGTGTAATGTTGTGATGTATGCCAATTACGGCAGTAATGCAAGTCCCATCTACAACTGTCACAATAAATTACACCTCCGTGAGATTCAAAACTCTCTTCACAGTGGGAGCAGTCTCTCATCATTGATTCAACCTCAACACCCACTCTTCATCTTTACCCCATACATCTTCACCTTCATATATTTTATCGAGCACTCGTGCTATCATAAACACGAAGCTTATCAGTAAAACATATTTATAAGGTATCGAATCAGGGTTATCGCTGCCTGTTCCCATATTCTCTCCATTGCTTATTCATTTCTGTTTTTCCTTTTTTTAATTCTTACACGCTTTCTTGGTTTCTTTTCTAAAATAGAAAAGTCAATCCATCCACTTCCTCGGCGTGTGCAGGAAGGTTCGTCACTGTAGTCTGCTGACATTATATTATTCTTGTTGGTCCTTGTATAAAAAGATTAGCTTTTGTAATCTCTGTAATTCTGATTGTGCTGAGTAAAGAGTAAACTCTATCTCATCCAATAATGTATAACCACTAAGTGGCTCAGGGTCACACACTTCATCTAACATCTCTGATACTGAAGGTGTTTTCTCTTGTGCTTTTATATTTTCTACAAGCTCAGCTATATGATTTATATATTTTGTAGCTCTCTTGTATTCTGCTTCGTCTTGTTCTGCTTTACTTTTTCTTTTTGTCATTGTTTCTCTCCAATACATTTTCTCTTATCACTATAGGGTCCGCTTTAGATGGGTCGTAAACCACAGGTCCAACTTCTAGCATCCCTTTCTCATCCTTTTTAACATACTCACCTAAATCCTCTTCTTCAAGCCAATCGTCTTCAGTGATGATGTTGTTTTTCATCAACTCAGCCACAAAAATTGCGAACAACTTCTTTTCTGCTTCGTTCATAGTATTTATGTTGTTTTTATTCATATTTAAATCTTTGGATGTATTTCTTGGCCACACCCAACCCACTCGATGATTGCTCCATCTTGCCATACACAATAAGCACCCCGGCGTATATCACCAGCGTCTGCATATTGTTCATACAGTTCAGTATATCCTTCTAAATTTATAAATTGGTCCATTAAATAAGCGTATTGTGAACGGATAGAGTAACGACTGCGAGACCTGTCATACATTGAAGCACTCATTAATGAACCCCAATCAAGTAAATGTTCTGATGCCCACATTCTCCAAGCATCGTCGTCTAGGTTGTTCTCACTTAACCACTGTGAAAAATGTGCGATTGAGCCTAATACGAATGTATATCGGTTATTGCTCATTCTGATAGGGTAATATGATTGGTTTTTCTCTCTACCCTGACCTTGAGCTTTGTATAATAAGACAGTGCCTTCATTTTGTTCAGCAGCTTCTGTTGCATACATCATTTTTTGCAGTCTATATCTAATATTCATCGGCACTCGGCGCCCTCTCCATATATAATTGATGCCATTTTTCCTGTAAACTGCAGCAAATTGATATACATCATTTTGTGGTCCGTGACGATATAAAACATCAGCTTCTTCTTGAGTAATATTCTCATACTGAACCATTTTACCGTATCTCACCTGATGTTGAGCCCATTCATTAATAAGTAATGCAACTTCATCTTCACTATCCCAATCTCGCTTGTCTATTCTATATAGCTGTGTCATTTTCTTTGTTCCTCTTCTTATTTATTTCTTTATAAGTGCTGTGTCCCGTTCCTCTTGGATTCTTATTCTTGAGCAAACGTTTCCTCCAATACTTACTATCGCCGTAATATTTACGAATCATATCTTTGTCAATCTCTGATACTTTCTTGCGGCGTTTCACTTTCTTAACCTCTTTAGTAGACTTGCATCTTTCTTGCTCACTCTACCTGTCCACTTTCCCTTTGCATCTCTTTTATTCTTAAGTGCTGCAGGGTTCCACATATTAGAGTTCATTCTTATCTTTCTTTGGTTGCTCTCACTGTGGGTTATAAACTTTATCTCACCGTCACGACCAACAAACGTAGCAATTTTGTATTCTTCTTTTAGAACTTCGCTTGGGTCCCACTCATTTTTACAGAGCGAACAGTAATAAGAGTCAAAGTGTGACTTACACTCTCTTCTAAACCTTATGTTACCTTCTGATGCTTCTTTGCATTCAGGGCAAGTTACTTTGTAATTTTTTCTATTCTTCTTCAATGTCAAAGCCCTCCTCCAATACACTCCAGCCTTTCAGGTATTCCTTGATGTCACTTACGGCAATAACTGCATCGTAATCGTTTTGTGCTACAGGTATATAATCTTCCATAATGTCTATTTCTACATAATAATTAACAAATGCTGAAGGTATTACAATAGATTTACCTGATGAGCTTACTCTAATAGATTCATCTTCTAGAAGCCTATCGAAACCAGCATATTGTCCTTCTTCACTCTCTATGCGGTCTAAAGCGTCATACAATGCAATTAATTTTTCATTTAACTCTGCTTCAGATGGTTCTGATGGTTTTGATTTACTCCAACTTGCCCCTCCGCCGTAGTATTTGATACCGTTGTATTCTTCATAACTATAATATGCAGCAGCACTGTAACCGGACCAAGAATATGTGGATTTTGTTGCTTTGAATTCTATCCACTCTGGGTGGTCTGTCAGCAACTTATGTAATTTAGGTAATATAATCTTGATAAATGCCATAGATTCATATAAATGCTCCATAACTATGTATTCACTACCTGTATGTGCCTTGTAATAACCGGCAAATAGATTAATACCGTTGATGTCTAAGGTTGATACTATCTCGCTGACATCTGATATTGAACCACTTGTGGTTCTGAGCTTGAATGGTTGACCCCATTCATCTAACATCTTATCCATCTCGTCTGAGCATAGTTTGTAATCACTATTTTGTGTGATGATGTCAGTGTTGCCGTTTCTATCTATAGTAATGTTAAAGACAACGTCACTGAATTTATCGCTGTGATTATCCATTGCGTGTCTGGCTCCGTTACATCCTGTTTCTTCACTTACTGTTAGTAAGCCACTGAGTGGGGTATCTATTGCTTTATTACTTATTATTCGTAATACCGCAAAGACACCACACTTGTCATCGCCGCCAATTACCTGATTGTTGGTTGAATGAAGCACAGTTCCGGTGTCTTTTATCTGCTCGACTATTATGTCGGGAGCAGCAGAACCTACTGTGTCCATATGTGCATTGAGTAAGATGCGCTTGTCACCCTCTACATCGTTGCTGAAATATATATTTCCAGCTGTATCTATCTCGTAATCAATCTTGTGTTGCGTCAAGTATTGCGTAACATACGCAATCATAGGGTGCTCGGACCCACTTGGGCTGTAGATTGATAACATAGTAGATAGCATATCAATGTCGCTCATTGCTTCCATATTATCTGGTATGTTGGTGGTAATGCTTGTGCAAGCTGGCAGTTCTACAACTGCTTCTGTGTTCTCTGTTTTTTGTTGCTTAGTCATTTTTTATTTCCACTATTGCGTAACCGTGAATGCTTAGTAATTCTTTAACTGCATAATCTTCTGCTGGTTTTGTTGAATCACTAACGTTGTAATATCGGACCCGCTGGTCCTCATCTCTGTAATAAGTATAATCGGCATCACCAGAACGTGCTTTACTATGCCAATAAGGAAACCACGTTTGAGTTTCTAGTTGCTCTTGAGGGTCGTGGTTGAGCCCAATTTTGTCTGGATGGCTAGAAAGAATGCTCCTAACACTTGTGTCGTGACGTGAGCTACGATATGCAATCAATTTGTGATTGCTATAAACAGTCGATGCCCACTTGTCTATTGCTTGGAATAGACCTACATAAACATCTGATTTTGACTGAGTGTGCTCGGTCAAGTATAATCTTGAAGGAGCGACAAACACAGGTGCTTCGTCATTGCTCCAATCTGATTTGAATAGTCGTATAACTGAGCGACCAATGATTTTACCGTCATCATTTCGAATAAAAGCAAATAAATGCGGGTTAGTGAACATATCCATATAACCGAAAGCATATGAGGTGCGATTGACAGCTGTTTGACAACTACTACATCGCTCATTGAATTCATTTATCTCTTTGAATAACTCAAGATTGTTTTCAAAGCCAATACTTACATCTAAATATGTATTAGTAGCATTAGTTTTGTAATTCTGTAATGTTGTATTCCAATGGCGCTGATTACTTCGTTCTCTTAAACCAGCAATCCACTGTGGTAATCGTAATTTGTATGCTCTACTAAATATTTGATGGATAGCTCTGCGTAAGTCTGCTCCATCTTCAGTTTTATTTTCCGCTAATTGATTAGCTATCTTACGTTTGTCAACGAAATCTATATTCCAGCCAAAATAGTTTTCACCCTGAGCTTGCATACTGAGGTCAGCACCGTTGGTAAGTTCGCCGTATTCATCACGGTATGTTATGTGCTTACGAAATAGATGTCGTAATGGATGATAGAGCCCATATTTCTTGTGCTCTGTTAAAAATGTATTAGAATTAATTAATCTATATAATATACTAGCAGTGTCTTTGTAAACAGCACTCTGAACTGCCATTTTACTCTCCCACCAAGCAGGTGAGTCTTGAGTATCGGCATCAACGTTACCTTTAGCACCTTTGATTATCTCTGTATTAATTTTAGTGAAATCATAATCAGTGCCGTCATAAAACCAATTCGCAAAGTAACCGGTTTGTGGTCTTTGAGCTGTATATGACTTCAATGTTTGAACATCGCTGCGTAAAAGTGAACGACTACCTGTGTATAAAGTTATACATTCATCACGGCGGTGATAACAATCATAACATTTGTCGTGATAGTAACTATCCGAGCCACATTCAGACCATATAATAGAATTACCGCAGCTCTCACACTCTCGGAGCTCTTCATCTCCACAACTAGAGCAGGCAGACTCACCGGTATGCTCAGTATCTGTGAAATGGTCACCGTGACTGAGCTGTATTAAATCTTCACAACAATAACAAGTAGCATAATCACCGTCATCTATACAACTCTGACATACACGGCCGTGTGAAAGGTCGTGGTAATCATCGCTATGAAATTGACTAGAACAATCAGCACAAGTCCAGAACTCAGCCATACAAGGTGGGCATATTGCTTCGTATTCATCGGTAGATTCGACATTGTCGGCATTTACCTCGTCGGCGCATATTTCACAAGTTATGTTCGGCATAATTTCACTCCCCACTTGCTACAGTGGTATTCCTTCAGTGTTTTCGTTATATATAAAGACTCAGTTGAGCCATCTTTACCGGAAATAGAACAAGCAGGGACAAGGGATTGCACTCCCCAACTGCTCACTCTATTTCTATCGGCGTTCAT
>JAAHTG010000262.1_pt1 | contig 49988 bp, 31 predicted proteins | sample 6116081 | NCBI WGS metagenome assembly JAAHTG01 (sample SAMN13939989, study PRJNA603662) | sponge metagenome | isolation source: marine sponge | host: Mycale hentscheli | place: New Zealand | collected 2005 | reverse complement strand
TTTCGGTACCTGATACTTCAGCAAATGGGGCTGTAGCAACACTGGGTACCTTAGCAGCAAGGACAGTTAATATTTCGGCCGCTCTAGTTGCAACTCCTCCGGCTGTAGGTATTAAAGATGAAGGTGTTGCTCCAACTTCTAATTGAGCGCCCCATATATAGAAATAATCATTTGCGCCGGAATTTGTCCCAGGATTTATGTTTGCAGCGCCGGCATTTGAAAATGTTACGCCTCCATCTGTTCGTACATTACCACCCTTCTTTGTTAAAGTTGCACTAGCACGGTACCATCCATTACCTACATTTTCAATAGTTGAAAGTGGAGCAGTTGGACTTCCACTTTCAAAAGTACCTATAATTGTTCCTGTTTGTAAATCAATGTTAATAATAAATCTATTTAGAGTACCGTTAGTGTTTGCTGCGTTATCCATAACTTCAACCTGAGCGTATCTATGAGTACCTTGTTTTAAGTATACACTAAAAGTAGCTTTGTCAGTTAACCCTGGGGATGTTCCTGATCCTTGAACGTATATATTAGCTTTGTGAGAGTTAGTTGATCCATCACCAGCAAACTTTGCTGCATTTGTTGTACCATCAGGAGACACGTAATTATTTTGTGTAAAAACAGCACGGGTTGGTATAAATGTTCCCATTCCATTGTTTGTATCTTGAATGTGGCTATCTTGTACATAATTAGTCCTAGCTTCACTCTCATGGAGGATGCCTTCGTTAACCCAAGCACTACCATTATATACGTGATGTCCTGTTCTTGGTACGCCGACACCTACAGTTACAATAGTACCAGAGCTGTTCACCATTGTAGCCGATGATGCTCGAAGATGCAATATACTATTAGAAAATGTACTATCAACTCCGCTATTTCTGTAATAACTATTAACAAAATCAAATGCTAATTCTGGATTTTTTCCATTAACAATTAATGCAGCTGCCGAGTATATGTAAGCACTAGAATTAATATTACCAACAACATCTAGGTTACCAGACGAATCTAGTTTCATTTTAGTTACCCCTTGAGTTGCAAAGAGTAAAGATCCTGATTCTTCAGATACTGTCCAATCGCCTAAGTCCACAGTGGTAGCATTAACAGTAGTAGCTGTGACATCACCTGTTATAGTTAAGTCAGTTGAAGTAGCTGCGGCTATACGGGCATCTGCTCTAGCATCTGTAAAAAATAAATTTGTACTACCTTCTGTTAAGTCATCACTATTTGCTGACCCAGCTTGTTGCCAAGCGATGCCGTCCCATATATAAAGAATATCAGTATCAGTAGCAAATGCCTGATCGCCTGCATTATTTCCTGTTAGCGGAAGGTATGTACTATCATCATACACATTAACTTTAGCAATAACTGCGCTTCCATCTTCCACAACCAGTTCAGCAGTACCAGCTACTTCACGGATTTTATTTTCAAAACTTGGTGTGTTTTCCACATACGTAGCCAAGTCCTGTGGTACAAATTTACCACTTATGTTATCATAAACAAGACACATCTGATTAACAAGACTTGGAATTGGTCTCAATTCAACTGGTGTAGCATGTCCTTCTTGTGTGTGTTGGAAATACACTACATAATTGCCGTTGATGTTTGTTTCAACTGCCAAGTCTTTTACAGTAATTTCGCCTCTCATTGCGCCATGATTGCCGCACTGGTAATACAATGTATCAGGTGCGCCTGCTGGTACCGTAAATGTTATGGTACCACTGTCTGTTCGGCTTCCAGTTACCCCTGACGTGTATTCACCAAAATAGGTACCAGCACTAAAATTTGTTCCGTTATCTGTTGTAAAATAAAATGGATGTCCAGTTGCCGTAATATTAATTGTATAAGTACCACCACGGTAGAATGGACCTATATTGGGATTGTTACCGCTAGCACTGCCGCTAAACGTATAACTTCCACTTACAGTATTTGTTACAGTATACGCTACACTAGGGTTAGTTAAACTGGGCGGTGTAATTGTTGCTGGAACATTTACCGTAATGCGATGTACGTCTGTGGCTGTTCCGCCATTTATATCTGGATGTGTGTCACTAATTGGACCTGCGCTGGTTGCCCAACTAATTAAGTTATCTGTACCAGCACCGTTTACCCATTTTAAATATAAACTGTGTGTTTGTGACATACTTCCGTGTATGTCATATGCCGCAAAGTTATTGACTACATAAGTACCTTCTTTGTACAACGGAACATTTAGCTCTGCGCTGTTTGTAATTGTACGTCTGGCATAAGGGAGTGTTGATTGTTCCCAAGTCCATTTCCACATAATATCTTGCCCAACGTCTGGGGCATCAACTTGTATCTCAAGTACTTCGGGTGCTATTGTTAAATTAACATCTGGAACATTGGCACTGGCAATTGCGCCGGCGGTAACTGTACCGCTTATAGTTAAATCACGTGTTGCGTCACCATCTAAATCTGATATTTGACTTTTGTAGTCAACTAAATTTCTTACTCTACTTTTGCTCATACTGGCATATACCTTATGTCTATACTTTGGCTAGTTAGTGGCGCACTAGCAAACGTCAATGTTGTTCCACTTACACTGTAATCAACTGGTGGTAATATTAATCCATCTAATACTACTAGTACACTATTTATTGTATGTCCACTAGCAATTGTATATGCTGTTGTAGTATTATCACCTGTATACTGGTTACTAGTGTATGTTAAATTTAGTGTTGCGTTTGTTACGCTATTATCTATTAGAGCATTTGCTAATGGTAATCCTAGATAACGTACATAAATTCTTGCGTTAAGAGCTGGTGTACCTGTAAATGTTAATGTTGTTCCACTAGTTGTATAATTTTCAATTGGTTCTTGTATAACATTTTCTACCATAACTAATAATGATTGAGCTGCTCCTGGCGCAGTACTTAGGGTAAATGCTGTTGTTGAATTGTCACCAGTAAATGTTTCACTAGCATAAGCAGCTGATGAAATTTTATCTGCTGTAATTGTACCATCTTGTAGTTTAGGTCCTGTAATGCTGGCATCTGCTACTGTACCAACTGCTATACCTATACCATATCCACGAACTTCTATAAGCTGTCCATTAACTGGTATACCACCTAATGTAAGAGTTGTACCTACTACTGTATATCCACTAGCACGTTGAGGAACACCATCTACGAAAACCTGTATAGCATTTTTACTACCAGGATCATCGGTCAACGTAAATGCGCTTGTTGAGCCATTTGCTATAAATTCTTGACTAAAGACATTTGTTGGCGCATTTCCAGGAATAAATTTACTATTAGCATTGTCCCACACTAATACTTGTTCATTAGTGGGTGCTGTTGTAGTAATATCTACATCTGGAAAGTCTCCAACACTACGATTACTTAAACTAGTTACTGTGCCAGCACTTCCAGTTACATTACCAGTAACGTTACCTACTAGATCAACAGTAATAGATGATGGTAACCCAAGTGTAATAGTTTGTCCACTAGCAGTTGTTTCTATTTCATTAGTAGTTCCTGAAATAGCAAGTGTTTGACTGTCTAAATCTACGGCACCTGTACCAGTGTCACCAGCAAAATCTAAATCAGCGGCAGTAGCAATAGAATCAACATATGCTTTAGTTGCAGCATCTTGTGCCGAAGTTGGATCTGTAACATTAACAATTTTGTTACTAGCCATATCTAGTTCGCCTTGTAGTGTTACGTTACCACTACTATCAACTGCGATTAAATCATGGTTTTCAATACCAAGTAATTCTAGACCAATTAAATCAGCATCACCAGTTAATATTACTTCAATTGTATCATTTGATCCAGGTGCTGATAAAAATGTAATAGCACCAGTTGAACTGTTTAATGTAAAGTCATCTGTTAAGCGTAGTAAAATACCATTCAAAAACACAAGTACTTTTTGTACACCTGGAGAATTAGTTTGGAAAACAGTAGTAGACCCATCACCTACAAATTGTCGTAATGTAAATGCTGCTTGTTCGCCGCCAGTTGTAGCTGATACCCAAGCCGAGCCAGTATATATTAGTAAGTCTAGCGCATTTACACTATCATACCAAAGGTCACCTGAATCAGGATTAGCTGGTGCTGATCCTTGGTACACACTTGGTCTATCAAATTCTAATAATCCAAATCCGTTTGTTTTTAAATATGTTCCATCAGTACCATCTGATTCTGGTAATCTATATGCGCCGCTTAGTACTCTACCATCACTAGTATATGCTGAAAATCCTGTTGTACCATTTATACTTGTAGATAAACTTTGATCACTATAAAGAGCAATCGTACTCACTGATAATACATCAACATAATAGCTATTACCATTAAGTTGTGTAGTGCCAGTTATATCTTCTATTGTAATTAATTTTCCGTCAGTTAATCCGTGACTACCTGTAGTTGTAATAACCAATGGGTTTGCTAAACTTATGCCACTAATGTTAATACTATCAGGAGTAATAGCAAGTCCAGCAAATTCTGGTTTACTATCATGAAATACTTTTTGTCCAATACTCAGTGGACTACCTGATGTACCTGCTCCTAATATAGTATCATCAGTTGATACTGTGGTTAGTGAACTATTACCAAGAGATTGTAAACTTTGATCAAAATCAGCTAGCACATCAGCAAGATTGTTACTTGTACTATTTGTAAATGCGGATGTATCAATTGCTACAGTATCTTCGTTTACTGTTATTTGACCGGTTGCTGTATCAACAGTTAATCCGGCATCTGCGTAGAACCATTGTCTAGTTCCATTAATATCACTACCAAATAAGCCACGTGAACTACTATGTGCGCTAGGCACACCTGTGTCTGGTTCGGCATTCTTTAAATCTAAATATGAATAGCGGTTTGCGTCAGCGTTTGTGCTGGCAACTTTTTTTACTCTTCCGCTTAGTAGTGATAAATTGTTATTACGCATTTAATGATTCCAATACACTTAATGTAAGTTTTAATGTAGTATTAGCACTTGCGCTTGTTTTTATACTGTCACCTGCTTCTAGTACTAATTTACCAGTAAGCAATGATCCAGCATCTGATCCAGGAATTGTAAAATCTTTTACAAGTTCTGTTTCTGTTGTAGCACTAGTATCATAATGACTAAATGTCACTGTTGCGTCTGTTCCAGTAATATTAGCAACTTGCGCCATTAATATGATACCAGTGAACCCAACTGGTGCTGTATAAACTACTGTATTAGCAGTTGTTATGCTGTGTGTTTTTGTTTTAAAAATATTTAATGGAGTTGCCATAATATTATCCTTCGATTGCTAGTATGTATGGTGTTAGCACGGCAAATAATGATCTATCAAAAGTGTCACCTTCAATAGTACCAGCACTCGCATTGATTAACAAATCTCCGCCAATTCTAAAGTCACCCTTTTGGTCGGTACTAGTAAAAAATACTTGCCCCTGTCCGTCAGCATCTTCAATGACTTCATTTGCTTGTATTGGAAAACCGCCATTTTCTGGGAATGCCGTGGATAAATTATTTCCTGATCCAACATATTCAAATGTAATACTACTAGCTTGAATTAAACTTCTATCGTAAAAGTTAACTGTGGCGCCTGAAGCAGTATCTATTAAAAATGTTTCTAATATTGTTACTGTACTTTCGCCAGAGTTTAATGCTGTTGCTTCTTCTACTGTATAATACCGATTGTCGCCAGCAATTTTAACTGCGTCTCCGTATTTTGGTCTAGATGCTAATCCAGACAATGTTACAGTGTTTGTTGTTTCTATAATATTTGTTGTTGTTGTTCCGTTGTATAAACTTGCGCTAATTCCAGTTGCTCTAAGTCCATTTGTACCAAAACTTGCGTTACTGTTTGTAAGTGAACATTGTCCGCCGCTTTCGCATAAAATTCCGTCTTGACAACTTACTGTAAAGATACTAACAAGTTGAGCGTAACCTCTATTAATAATTTTAACACCAACGCCGCCTAAATTAATTTGCGTAAACGCATCACTAACCATACCACGGCTACCAGATGCGAGGCTACCATCAATTAGCATACCAATACCATCACCAGTAATACTTGAACAGTTTTGTACATATGGACTTGTTGTAACTAGTCCAGCACCACCACTTGGAAACGCAACAGCTGCGGCACCACTTACGTGTCCACGGAATGTTACACCACTTACGTAAGTAGCATTATTTAATTCTAAAATATTGGAAGCTGGTGTTGCGCCACGTATTGTAGTACTACGCAAGTTATCACCAATAATAGTAACACCTGCTGGTATTACCAGTGGATTTTGTACAGTATGATCACCTGATTTAAGGAATATTGTATCACTTGCTCCAGCAACAAGTACTGCGGCATCAAGTGTAGCAAACGCTGTACTAATTGTATCTCCGGCTAGTGTGTCGTCGCCATCTTTTTTAACATATAAAACATTTGCTGCTGAATCTGGACGACCAACTTCAACAATGCTTTCAGTACCATTGTCCTTTTTAAAGTACATAACACCATCATGTGTGTTAATTGCTACTTCACCTAAGTCCAACTGTGCTGTTGTAGGTAAACGGCCAGCGACCGCACTTCTACGTAACTTAATAGTTCCAGACATATGTCTCACCTTCTAACTTGGCTATAAAGCCGATAATGCTCTAGTTATATAACTATATGAGCCTACTTATATTTATGTCAGAAGGTTCCTCCGTCTATAGTACCATAAAATTGTCCAGCTTGAATATCTTCTGTTCCTGCGCTCCAACGGTCTGTTGTTTCGTCCCAGATCCAACTCTTGTTTGCTGCTGTTCCTCTATCAATTTCAATACCTGCTGATCCTGCTGTTACCCCAGCACCTGTTTCACCATCGTTAAGTGTAATAAGGTTATCAGTTACAGTCAATTCAGTTGTATTAACTGTTGTAGTTGTACCGTTAATTGTTAAGTCGCCTGTAACAATTGCGTTTCCACCAACTGTTAAGTCAGTAGTAACTGTTAAATCATTACCTACTGTTACGTCATTTGGCAATCCAATTGTAATAGATTGTCCACTAGCAGTTGTTTCTATTTCATTAGCAGTTCCTGAAATAGTAAATGTCTGGCTATCTAATGTTATACTTCCAGTACCAGTATCACCAGCAAAATCTAAATCTTGAGTAGAATTTTTACTATCAACATATGCTTTGATACTTTGTTGTGTAGCTAATGCTGTTGCGCTATCGCTAACCATTGTATCTTCATCAAGTATAGTTGTTACTGAACTACCACCATTAATTGTAAAATTACCGTCTAGTTGTAAGTCTGGAGTAATAGTAATTTTCTGTCCACCGGTAGAAGTTTTGAATACAATTAAGTCTCCTGCGGTGTCTTTAATGCTTAGTCCGTCTCCTAAGTTAGTAGGAATAACTATTTCATTTTCACTTGTAGCACCTATGAAGTTAACACTTTCAGTTAAGTATAAATCTCTCCAACCTTTAGTTGAACTTCCTAAATCGTTAGCATCTGGTGTTAGTGGAATAATATTTGAAGCAACTGATCCGTTAATAGTGATATTATCAGTTAACGATGTTCCTAGTGTTACATTTGCTGCTAAGTCTGTATCACCAGTAACATCAAGTGTACCTGTAACATCAGTGTTACCTGTTGCTACATCAACATCAAATTTTGTACCTACTTCAAAAGTAGTACCGTCAAAAGTAAAGTTAGCATCATCTTCTAGTATACCAGATGTTCCAGCAATAACGATACGATTGTCAGTTAAGTCACTTACAATAGCACTTGCTAATGTTACTTCACCATTTACATCTAATGTACCGGCTACAGTTGTATCTCCAGTTGCTACATCAACATCAAACTTTGTACCTACTTCAAAAGTAGTTCCATCAAATGTTAAATTAGCATCATCTTCTAATGATCCATTTACACCAGCAATAACAATACGGTTATCTATTAAATCACTTACAGTTAATGTACTTGCTATTACTTCGCCAGCACCAGTTGTTGTTATATTAATATTACCATCTGTATTTGTTGATGATATAGAATTTCCATCAAGACGTAAGTTATCTACATTCCATTGTCCAGTTACAGTACCATTACCAACAATTGTTAGCGCAGATCCATCGAACGTAAAGTTTGCGCTGTCTTCTAGTGCGCCATTTGTTCCTGCTATTACAATGCGGTTGTCAGTTAAGTCACTAATAGTAGCACTTCCTAGAGTTGCTTCTCCAGTTACATCTAGTGAACCACCTATACTAGTATTACCAGTAGAACTTACAACACTGAATAAAGTTCCTACTTCAAAAGTAGTTCCGTTAAATGTTAAATTACTGTCGCCTTCTAGTCTTCCTGATGTTCCAGCAATTACAATTTGGTTATCTGTTAAATCACTTACTGTTGCTGTATCTAGTGTAGCGGCTCCGGTATCCAATGTACCAGTAGTTGTAATATTACCAGATGTGTTAGCAACAGTAAACACACCGTCCATATCAATACCGCCATCTAAACTGGCAAGTCCTAATACGTTTAGTGTACCTGATGTAGTAACATTACCAGTACCATTTGCTACAATAAATGCTGTGTCTACAATAATACCGTTATTAGCCGCAACTGTTCCAGCAAATGTTGCCGTACCTGACACACCTAATGTACCTGTTATACTTGTATTATCAGTAATATTAGTTGTACCACCAGTACTATTAATTGTTAAGTTACCTGAACTTGTATTAATTGTATTATCATCTGTAACACCGATAGTAATATTACCACCAGTTAACCCAGTAAATGTACCTTCACCAAATACTACATTACCTGCCGCTCCGCTAAACACTTCGTTTGTATTTGTTGCGTCTGGTATAAATGTAAATACGCTATTACTGTCGTCATACCCAAAAAATCCAACTTTAGCAGTTGTATCAAGATATCTAAATTCAATACCTCTATCTTTGTTATCATCTAATGTAGGAGCTGTGTCGCCGCCTAGTGTAAATATTGGATCATCAATAGTAACTGTTGTACTGTTTACTGTAGTAAATGAACCGTTAACTTGTAAACTTCCATCTACAGTTAAATCTCCGCCAATGGTAGTATTACCAGTTGCGCCAGCTATTGTAAATTCTGCTAGTGTGTTACCAAACTTAATATCACCAGTGGCACCAATTTGTGCTCTTTGTACACCTGCTGTATAAAAATCTAGTTCGTCATTATCAGCACCTGCACTTGACTCTGCTAAAATAAATGTGTCTTGATCAACGTCTTTTACACCGCCTAGTGATCCCCAGTTAGCACCATCATACCCCTCAAAGGTACTGTCTGTTGTATTATAACGGATCATACCTTGCGCATTTGGTGTTGGGCGTTGTACAGTTGTACCAACTGGTAGTGTTAATGCGCCATTGCCTGTAATTGTTACATTATCTGCTAGTACTGATAGTTTACCTGTGCCATCTGGATCTAGTATAATATCGCCATTAGCATTACTAACACCCATAGTATTATTATTAAACGTAAAGTTAGCAATGTTAGCACTTGATAAGTTTGTGCCTTTATTACCAATATAACGTGCGCCTACAACATATATCTTTTTGCCATTAATTCCACTAGGTAGGTTATCGCCAATAAAGTTAAGAACGCCACTTTGAAAATCAAAATACCATTCGTCATTATTACCACTACCAGCGGCAAATAATTGTGTACCAGTTGTTTGTGGAGCAGCCGCTCCTGCGTTATCTAAGTATACTTTAATTAAATATGTTGATCCAAATTCAGCAGATATCCAGTCTGTTGAGTTTGTTTTCCAAGTACGATTTGGTGTAGCAGTGGCATCAGCAGTTGTTTCAATAGTAGCAGAACCATTTCCGCTATCGTCATAAATTTCTACAATTGTATTTGAGGATGTGGGTTTTGTTGATGGTATTGCCGCTGAATCTTGCCAAATGTTGTCACCACGAATTAGTAAAGGACTAGCAATACTTTCGTTTGTCGCAGCTTTAATGCTGTTTATATCTGTTTTTGCTACCCCGTAACCTAGCTTTTTCCAAAGCCAGTCTACCTTTTGCGATTCATTAATAGCCATATCTCACCCTTATGTTATACTCAATGCTGTTACGTTTTGATTAGCTGCTAGCGCAATACGTACTAATGCTACATTATTAGTTGCGTTAGTTAGGTTTTCTGTACCCAATGTCATTGTGTAAGATCCACTTAAAGCGGTGTTACTAGCAATAATATCCCCACCAGTGCTTGCGCACCCATTGCTACCATTACCACCGTTTCCTGTATTAGCACCTGGAACACCAGCACCTCCATACTGTGTTCCACATTCTAACCATCCGTTAATTGTACTTGTGTTGTCTACAGTTGTACCAGGAGCAGCTATCCATACGCCGCTTACACCAGTACTACTTGTTATATTAATATTAAAGTTAGCAACAACTGTTCTGCGGAACGCAATAGTAATATACTGTGTTCCAGTATCACCACTTCTATTTGGTCCTACTGGAAGGTATCCAGTACTGTAATTATCAACATTGTGTTCTAATACACCTAGTCTTATTGTTGCTTCTTTTGTGCCTACTACACCAGGATCTGATGATTCAGAGTAAACACTGTTTGTATAAAAATTTGTTGCTCCAGGTATTGTAGGATTATTTGTTGTATTAGCACTAAAGTCAAATATACGTACTGCGTCATCATTATATGTTGACCCTAAACTACTGCTAACATCAATTGCTATTTCACTAATACCAGTTTGACTTGCTTTATGTACTTGTATATTTGCTGATGGTGTTTGATATGAACTTGCTCCATAAATGTTGTTTGCTCTGTGTCTAATATTTTCAATAGTTCTGACATTACTTCCAGTAATGTTTACAGTTAAGTTACCAAGTGTATACGGAGTTCCGTTGCCAGTATCGGCATTTGGAATACCACCAGTTAAGAACGATGTTGTCCCGTCAATTTGCGCATATGTATAATTTTGATTACTTATTGCGCTTTGTGATGTACCTTCTAAATTAGTACCACTAGTAACATTAACAACACTTGTTGTATCTCTATATGCTTGTCCAATAAAGCTATTCACTGTTACACCACTTAATGTAAGCGATGGGCTACCACTGTTATAGTAAGGTATGCCTGAAATATATCTATATGTACCTGCGTTATTTTCAGTTACCGTACCTGCTGTAACTGTAGGAGAATTTGTAATGTCGTCTTTAACAAACTCAACTGTGTTAGTATCACCTGTTGTACTATGTGAAAGTTGGAAACTGTTAATACCTGTTGAAACTGCTGCAGCACTAACACTGAGTTTTGCTTTAAATCCTGAATACAATCCAGGATGGTATATACTACTGTTAAAGCTAGTAGCACTACCACCGGCGTTTAATAAGTTATAGTCTTCTTCATCTGTAATTACAAGATCGCCATATGTTCCACTATCAGCACCACCAGTAAGTGCTTTTGATCCTGCTACCAATCCGTTGATCTTAGCGTCAAGTGTTCCATTATTTGCGTCATAAGCATATGTACTAATTACTGTTGTTTCAATTTGTCCAGTTGTATTGTTTGTTAAGTCAACATTGTTGCCAGCACTTAATGAAGTACCACCAGTTAGGTCTGTGGCTCCACTTGCTAGTTTTGGACTAGTTCCTTCATCGTTAGCAAATGAGATAGTTTTTGTATTCAATCCATTTGGTGTAGCAATATTAGGATCATATACTTTTAATTGTAATGTTGTATTTGTTGGTATTGATGCCGGATTTGCTGTTGTATGTGAGGCTAATGTTAAGTTTAATGTATCTCTACCTGTACCAGATGATGTACCTGCTCCCCAAGTGTGGATTAATCTTGATCCTGAAACACCACCGTCGGCTGAATCATTTGCTATATTATCAACAGCAGTTCCGTCTCCCCAATTCATAGTATAAGTTACATCTGCCATAGTAGTATTAGTAGTATTATTACGCATGTACAAAGCATCGCCTTCAATAACATATAAATTGTTGCCTGTTAAAGTAGATCCGCCTGTTGGTGCTCTATATAGATCAAATGCTGTAACTGGGTCAGCTGTATATATAATAATATAATTTGTTCTTGTTGAACTTGCTTCACTACCAGCACTGCCAACTATAGAACCGTTATGGAACGCTCTAACAACTACAGTATAAGGACTACCAGTATTATTTGTATATGTATGACTTGGTGTATTATCTGAAGTTGCTGTAGTTGTACTGCCGTCTCCCCAATCAATATCATATCTATTAGAATTTCCGTCAACTACTAAGTTAAGTGTTACTGTTGTACCAGCACCACCACTTGTTGGGGCGGCAGTAAATGTTACACTACGTACAAAGGTATTATTACGAACATTTTCTAATGATTCATTAAGTTCGTCTAATACGTCTGCTACTTTATCTGCGTCATTGAATCCCAAGTATGCTCCGTCCTGCCAAGTACTATCTGTTGGCGTACCTGCTGTTGCTTGTATGTTATTTTCAGCAAAGTCTTTTGTAATTAAGTCTTGTGGATTAGCTGGTGTATATCCTGCAGCCGCTGTAATTTGTCCAGTAGCGCCAATAGACATACGCTCTACACCACCAGTATAAAAATCTAGTTCATCATTATCTGCGCCTGGCGTTGTTTCTGCGCTAATATAAGTGTCTTGATCAACATCTTTAACTCCACCTAGTGAGCCCCATGCTGTACCATCGTAACCTTCAAAAGTAGTATCGTCACTGTTGTAACGGATCATACCTTGTGCGGCTGTTCCAGGACGTTCTGCTACTGTACCTACTGGAAGTATAAGAGCACCATTAATGTCAACAGTAATAATATCTGTACTACTATCAAGTGTTCTTAAAAATGCTTTATTCCAATTTTGTGTTAATGAACCTAAACTGTATGTACCATTTGTATCTGGTACAAAGTCACTATTAATATCCGCATTAAACACAACGTTGTCTGTCGCATCATCACCAACAGCAATAGTACCACTTGCTCCTGCTTTTAATGTAGCAATACCATCTACAGTAAGTGTGCCGTCAATTTGTACGTTGCCGCCAAATGTAGTATTACCAGTAGCATCAATAGTAGCACGTTGTGCGCCTGCTGTATAAAATCTTAGTGTATCATCATCTGATGTTTCTTCAGCTTCAATATACGTATCCTGGTCAATGTCTTTAACACCGCCAAGTGAACCCCAATTTCCACCATCGTAACCTTCAAATGTACTATCAGTAGTATTGTAACGTACCATACCTTGTGCTAAAGTAATTGGTCGTTCTGCTGTAGTACCAACAGGTAAAACTATTGAACCAGTTGTATCAATAGTAATAGTGCCAGTTGAACTGTCAAGTGTTCTTAAAAATGCCGTATTCCAGTTTTGTGCTAATGAGCCTAAACTGTATGTGCCGTTTGTATCTGGTACAAAGTCACTATTAATATCAGCGTTAAACACAACATTATCAGTTGCGTCATCACCAACAGCAATAGTACCGCTTGTGCCTGCTTTAAGTGTAGCAATACCATCAACTGTTAATGTACCATCAATTTGTACATTACCACCAAATGTAGTATCGCCAGTTGCTCCATCAATAGTTATTTCAGTAAGAGTATTACCAAATTTAAAATCACCAGTTGAGTCAATTTGAAAACGTTCTACACCATTGGTATAAAATCTTAGTGTGTTATCGTTAGCAACTTCTTCTGCTGTAATGTATGTATTATTATCAAGATCATGAACACCATCTAGCATACGCCATCCTGTGCCATTGTAGCCTTCAAATGCCGCTAGTTCACTATTGAAACGTATTTGTCCACTTTGTCCAGTTGGTTGTTGGGCTGTTGTACCAACTGGTATTACTAATGCGCCAGTGGTGTTGACTGTTATGCTCTGACTACTAGAGCTGATTCTATCTCGCTGATGATCAAAATTTATGGCCATGTAACTCTCTCACAATACTTTAATGTATTTATGCGGTGAATTTAGACAATTCATTAAACTGTTTTATAGCAAAATCAAAACACATTCTGGCTTCTGGTGCCATAGAATCTTTACAACGACTACGAATATCATTTTTGATTTCGTTTACATCTCCATCAAAATCATACATTGTACACTCTCCAGGAACACGTTTTTTAATCATTTGTCCACCACTTAGGTCGCCCATGTGGTGTACATAAATGTGTGCGAACAAATCATGATCATTTAGTGTTTGTATATGTTCTTTATATTGTGCTGTACTGTCTAATAATTCTATATCAGTGTCTGCTATCATTTCGTTAGCATCTGCTAATATTTTATCAGCACGTACAATTGATTCTATACCATCCAAAAGACCTTTACTCATAGCTAAATTTTCTAGAGCAGTATATTTGTGATACTGATTAATTAGGAAAGTTCCATAAAGTTCATTACTAATATTACCACCAAGCAATACTTTAACAAAGCCACAACGTTCTGCAGAACGATGGTGATCCATTGTTAGTTCTTTTAAATTACTCATTAAATATAGTTCCTATGTGTTTTGTATTCTAAACTTGTATTGTCCAGGATATGGACTATATAAAAATCTGTCAGGTGATCCACTAAGGTATCTAGCTGATGATGAACTACTATAATTACTATCAGCAATAGTCCAGTTAGCATAGTTTGCGTCTTCTCTTAGTTTACCTGATTGTGATTGATTGTGTAAAAATGTTTTAAGTTGTGCTGGTGTCATATGCGGGTTAACTTGAAGTGCCAGTGCGCCTACGCCGCAAACTTGTGGACTTGCCATACTAGTGCCACTTATATTAGCTTGCTTATAATTGCTATCTACATTATAGTTTTGACCGCCCAGCACATTTGTGTCACTACACGCACTCATAATTCTTGTACCAGGAGCATATATATCTACACCCGGTCCATGGTTACTACTAGATGCTCTTTGCTCTAAATTGTCATTACTGTTAGTTGAACTATCAGCATTACCTACCATAAATGCGTCATTACTAAATGGGCTACTACCTCTACAGTAATAGATGTATCCGCCAGGTTGACTTGCGCCCATTTCAACGGGGTATACTCTATATCTGTTATTATAATCTGGACCACCACTTACATCAATTGTTAAATTTCTATTACCTGACGCAATACACACATGTATACCAGCATCTATTAGTTCTTGTACATCTGCATCAACACTGGAGATACGTGTATTCAGTTTACGAGCTAATCCACTGGTATAAGAATTCCATAATGGTAATCCAGTTCGATTTTGTAAATCTGATGATGATGTTAAATTTGTAGCAACACTACTATTATTATTGTCGTATGTCCACTGTGTTCCTCTATAGTACCCATCATATGGCTCAAATGTATTAGTACTACCATAACCCCAACTCATGTTTACAATAGTTGGACGCTTAAATCCCGTGGCTGGGTCAATAGGTTTGTTATTGTGCCAACCTTTAATTACATCAAAACAATCACTTATTGGAATACCAGTACCACTATCACCAGTACCTTCTAATCCACTTACTTTTATACTATAAATTCTAGCGTTTTTAGCCCATCCATAAGTTTTACCTGCTACTGTACCAGCAACATGTGTGCCATGTCCGTGCTGATCTCTGTAGTGATTGGCATTTTGTGTTCCACTTACGCCACTGGCAGTATACCAGTCTATTTGTTGTACTCGACTCACACCATCATCATCATTAAATTCTGGATGATCAACGTGTAATCCACTATCATGAATAACTACATCAACACCAGAACCGTCTAGATTATATTCGTAATCGCCGCTTACAGTTGTGCCAGTGTTGTAGTCGTTTGTAGTGGTTGAACATCTACGCATACCCCAATTTAAATAAGCTCCACTATCACTATTAGTTTTTGTAAAATCTCCAGTTTGAACTGCATCAAATCCTATTTCAAGGTCATCTCTTTGATCAGGCGGAATTTCAACACCAGCTACTCTGGAATCTTTCGCAAGCTCTACTGCTTCTTCGTCAGTTAATGAGTAGTGTGTATTGCGTTGTGAAATAGGTCTAGCATTAGTTACTTCAACAGTACGATTTGGAATATCGCCTGCTCCAGTTTCTTCAATCATTTCAGCATCAAATGCCTCATAGTCTACACCTACATTCAGTGTTACAATATACTCTCTTTCACTCATAGGTGTTCCTTTATGCTATAATTGAGCCTTGGTTTGCGGTATTCACCCAACCATTAGCACCATATAGTAATGTTATATTATCGTTTACATTATCCATTGTAATTGTTGTTCCAGTAGCAAATGTAGTTGGAGTAATTGTTGCGTTACCGCCATACACTATCATAATAATTATTTTAGTTTGCCCTATAACACCATCAGCTAGTGTGTATGAATCTGCGCCTGTTGTTGTAATTTCAGTTATAGGTGTAGCTAAACTAATTGCTCCTGGTCCACTAATTTGTTGTACACTGTTTACGGAACCTTGTAAGTCTTCCCAAACACCAGTAGCATAACCTTGAAATTTGTTATCTGTTGTATTGTATATAATATCGCCATTAACAGGGCTTGTGATAGCATCACGTTGAACTGTTGTAAGATTTGCTAGTCTAAATGGGGTGTCTGTAACTAGTACACGGTTTGTTGCATCTAGTTCGATATTAGCACCAGCACTAATTGTTTGTGTGCCAGCACCAGTAGCAGTAAGATTAGTTGCTACTAAGTTAACTACAGTTAGTGTATCAGCACTTGCGTTGGTTGATGTAATACTACTAGCTGTTAAATTTCCAGTAATGTTAGCATCTGTGTTAACAACTAAATTAGTACCAGCTGTTAAAGTACCAAGAGTAGCTACTTGTAAAGCAACAACATTATTACCAACAGTAATATCATTAGAGACAAACAAGTCTCTCCAATTTTTACCAGTTGATCCTAAATCATATGTATTAGTTACATCTGGGATAATGCTACTTGTTATATCAGCATTTAGTGTAATACTATCTGTATCAGCATCACCTAATATTACATTACCGTCTGCTGTTACGTTTCCAGAAAGGGTAATATTTCCAGTAACATCTAAATCCTGTTTATATTTTGTGGTGCTCATATCTTATCTCCATGTTAATACTATTTATAGCAGGAGAGATAGATTTGGTCCTACCTTCTGGAATCGAACCAGAGACCTCCTGATCCACAATCAGACGCTCTAACCAACTGAGCTAAGGTAGAATTATGTTTGGCACAGGTGAGGAGAATCGAACTCCTGCTTCTGGTTTTGGAGACCAGCGTGATACCATTTCACTACACCCGCATTTTTTAAAAACACACTATCTTTGACCCTTTCGAGGTCTCTGTCTCTGCAAAGACACCTTATTGCAGTAAGGCGTAGTGTGCTTATAAAAAAAGCCCCCAACAAATTAATGCTAGGGGCTTGTATAAAATAACTTTATTAAAAAGTCACATCAAAACATTCCCCATTCGCATGGTGGCCAGTAAGTAATATGTACTGTAGTTGTTGACATGTTTAAATCTTTCTAATTGCTTATGTACTTAATATAGTACATCTTGACACTAATGTCAAGCCTTAAAGGTAAAAAAAGGCACCGAAGTGCCTTTTTTATTATTGTATATTAACGCTATTAAGCAAATGCTAGTTTGTTTGATGTAACTGCGATTGCTGATAGGTAGTCTGCTGCGTTACCAAGCGATGATGCTTGGTTGCTTAGTTCTACGTAACCGTAACGTGTCATGAATGATACCACTGGCTCGAATGAGTCTGGATCAAGCACTGTGCCACTTGACATTAGCGGGATATATGGGCAATAGAACGCTGCTGCGTCTGTCTCTGTTGCGCCTTTGTATCCTACTAGTACGTTGTCGTTTGCTGCGTACTGGTTTACATAAATTCTCATAGTACCGTTTAGTGTACCAACGAATTTTGTGTTTGTAGGTGCTTCAAAAGGACCTTCTGTTGTACGTGCAAATGCTGATGTAGTCGCACTCTGTAGTACTGTTAGTACTGTTGGAGAAACAACTGCCCAGTTACCTGCGCCACGACGTGTACGTGCTGCAATTGTGTTAGCATTTTTGTTGATTAGAACTGCTAGTGCTGCATGCTCGTCACCTACAAATGTTGCTGTACCACTTACGCCACTTTGGTCGTATGTGTCAGTAGCTGTACCAGCTAGTGATGTAAGAGATGCGATGATCTCTTGGTCGATCTCAGCAGTAATCTCTTGAGCTAGTGCTTGCATGATTTCTGCTTCAACGTCTAGGCCGTGCATTGAATTGGCGTCTTGTGCCGCTTCGAATGTCCAACGTGCTGATAATTTACGTGTTTTCGCTTCAACTGTTTGTTTCAACACTTGAATTGACATTTTCTTACCAGGTAAACCTTCTTGAGTTGCTGTCGCATCTGCTCGGTTTGTAGTTGCATTACCTGAGTATCCAGTTGCGATTGCAAATGGGCTTAGGGCTTCGTCACCAGCTGTTGCTGAGTCAAAAGTTTCTGCGTAACGCACACGTAGAGTGTGAATTTGTCCAACTGGGCCTGTCATAGGCTGTACACCAACGATTTCGTTAGCAATAACAGTTGGCATAACACGTCTGATTACTGGAAGAATCACTTTGTTTAGTGTAGCAATGTTACCTGCTTGAGTAGCACCAGCTGCTGCAGATTCTGCGATGTAGCTTTTTGTGTTTTCAAGTACTGATTCCATTACCTGTTTCTTTGTTCCAGATAAACCATCTGTGAGAGCGTCTTTAGTTGCGCTCCAATTTTCCATTAGGTTGTCTGCCATTTTCGGTCTCCTTAACTTATTGTATACCGGCTAATTTGCGAAGGTTCACAATGTTAGCATCAACATTAGCTTCTGCTACCGTTGTTTTTCCACCAGTGATCTCTTTTGAGGATTCACTAAGTACCTTCGTATTTTTAGTTTTAGTTTTAGTTGTTGTGTCTTCATTCAGTACTGAAGGAAGATACTTGTTAAATGCGTTTTGTAAATTAGTAGTCTTAGTAGACTCCAATAATGCATTCATTACTTCTTTATGTTGTTTCGAAAGCGGTGCCATCATCTCATTCATGATTAGCTTGCGCTCAGCATTGTCAGTAGCAATACGTGACTTACGTGTTGATTCTGCAAGTTGAACTTCTTTTTCTGCAACAATTTCGTTTGCTTCGTCGAGTTTAGCATTTAGCGCATCTATCGATTTGTTCATTTTAGCAACTTCAGTACCTTCATTGAGGTAGCTGCCCATAAACTCTCCAGCAAATGTTTCAAAAATCTTACGTCCAAATGTGTTTTCTTTAGCCACTTGAATGTCTTCTTTAAGTGATGTAAGTTCAGTCTTGATTGTTGATTCAAGAATGTTTTCCACCTTGTTTGCTGCAGTTTCGATAAACTTACGTTTTGTTTGCTCGATAACTTGTTTGCCTTCTTTTATCATTTTGACTTTTGCTTCAACTAGTGAGCGTTTGTCATCATGAAACTCGTTTAGCTCTTTTGTAAGTTGCTCAAGAACAAAGCCTTCTAACTGTGCCATGTTCTTATCTGCTACTTCACGGTCTTCACGCAATTCGTTAATTTCCTTGCGTAATGTTTCCATCACAAAATCATTCAGTACATTTGCATGTTCTGACATATGCTTGCGATAAGCAACACGATCTTCAGCTACTTTGGCTTTGTCTGCTTGGAACTCTTCGAGTTCTTTCGCAATAACTTCACCAATCATTGTGTCCATTGCTTCTACAATTTGCGATTTGTCATTTTCATAACGTTCTGCAAATTCTTCACGTAGTTCTGACGCAACTTCTTCACGTAATTCAGCTTGCTTAGTTTCCCATGCTTCGCTGATTGAAGATCTAACCTCTTCCGAGAGCGTTCCGGAGCCTAATAGTTCATCTATTGAGTGAGCCATATTAATCTCTCCTATACCTTAGGTTCTCTATAAAATGCGTTACTTCATCTTTTAAATAACGCTGTGCCCGTTCGTCGTGCTTGACAGCAGAAGCGACATCCATTAATACGTTACCCCGTTTATGATTCATAATTCTTTCATAAATTGGATCGGGGTAAGCACTTGGAGCACTCGGATTAGCAACAATATCAACAGTAATAATCTCAAAATCTTTGACTATTCCTTTATCGTTAACATTGCCACTGCCTCTGCTTGACACGCCTAAATTACATCCACTCTCTATAAGGGTTTTACAAATATTTCCCATTGGAGTAGGTAATAATTTCAGCTTACCAATACCGTTCGCACCATCAGTATCCATTTCTGTGATAATGTGTGATACACGATCTAGATTAATATTTAGATCATCCGGGTGATCAGCTTCGCCTAATACACTGTATCCATTCTTGATTTTTTCAGTAATTGCTTTAACAGCATTATGAATTTCCTCTTTTGTATAGATACGGTTGTTCTGATTTCGTACATCGCCTTCAATAAAGATACCTTTCATATACAAGCTCTTACCGCCGTTGCCATCATCTTTCGATTCAGTAACAATATTTGCTTGGTTAAATGTTAGATGCTCTTGTAATGATGTTGACATATTACTTCATTCCTCTTACTGGACCAGTACTTGATGTTGTTTCACGCTTTGGAGCTGGAGCTGCACTTGGCGACCCTGCTTCTTGTGGACCTGTTACACCCATGTCTTTAGCTGCTGGCGCTTTGCCACCTGCTTCTGTTGCGCCACCTGAAATATCAACTGGTTTTGCTGGTGACATTGATGCGTCTCCTGGGCCTACTGGTGATTTTGCGCCATCGTCGCCTGCTGTATGTGTTACACTTACTGCTGACATTGTTGCGCCTTCTTCAACTGCTTCAACTTCTTCGTCGTCGCTGTCGTCTGATTCAAAAGCAACTTCTTCTTCCATTTCTGGTTCTTCAGCTGGTTCATCATCCATCATATCCGCAAATGCTGCACGTAGTTCTGCGATTGCATCTTCTACATTAGCTAATGCTTCTTCTGGTTCTGCGGCATCTTCTTCTTCGCCACTGTCCATGTCCATGTCCATTTCTGGCTCTTCGCCGTCCATGCCCATTTCTTCTTCACCTTCGTGGTCGTCTTCGCCGTACACTTCTTCAGCTTCAATTTCGTCTTCAGCTGTTTCGATGTCGTTTAAAAAGTCTTCTTCAGCATCGTAGTTATTGATGCCTTCTTCAACTTCGTATGTTTCGTCTAGGTCTTCGTCTTGAATATCTTCTTCCACTGACTCATCACTCTCTGAAAGTGACGCCCAATGATTTTTTGCTTTCTCAACAAATACATCATGTAAAAGGTCTGACGCTTTTTCACGATCTTCGTTGACAAGATATTCTAGGACTTTAACTAATGAATCCTTATGATTACTCATTTTATATCTCCTTAAAAATTCAGGCTTACCATTACTGGTTTACAAGTATTATTTATTACCAATACGTTTTACCATAGAAAAAAGGCATAAAAACTGTACTTTTTGGTGGAAACACCAAGATAAGTAAGTTTTCATGCCTTAATTTGTTGTAGGTTGTTTTATTCTCCGGAAGATCTGCGGTATATTTGTTGTACTCGTTCAGTACGTGTAGCATGTTCTGTCTTGTGAATTTCACGTTGTTTACGTAGTCTATTAATATGTTTTAGTGTTAATCTACTACGTCGAACATCATCAATTTTACGATTTGAGTACTCGTTGTCTTCATCTTCATAATATTCTAATAAGAATTCATTACTGCGCATTGTCTTCTCCTCCTGCTGGTGCTGTTGCATTTTCAGCACCACTAATTGGTGATTCGTCTGAACCAGTATCACCAGTATCCATATCACCCATATCGCCTATATCACCACCGCCTACATCAAAGCCACGTACACCTACGCCGCCAAGACCTGGTGTGCTATCTGATGGTGGTGTTGCACCTGATTTGTTTTCTTCCATCCACATTTCTTCATTCTTGAGGATTTCGTCTTCTGAAAGTCCAAGGTACTTACTTAACATAAATCGTCTACTTAGATAATCTACACCTTCAAGTGATCCAAATACGTTTGCTCTTGCGGCATGTACTTCGATTTCTTTGTATTCACTAAAGCTCTGTGGTTCTACAAATTGTAAATCAAAAATACTACTGTCAATATTGATGCCTTTGTTCTTCATAAACAGTTTAAATTCGTTATCAAATACTGGAGCAATAATATTTTGTAATCTCTGACAGTATTGGTTAAATCTGTACTCTTGTATAAATGCTGTACCTACTCTACCATCTACATAACTTGCTGTTCCATCATCTGGGCCTGTTGGCAAATAACTGCTAGGCACACGCAATGCTCTTAGCATTTTGTTTGTAAAGTAACGCAAGTCATCAATTTGTCCTAGGTTCTCACCGCCTGGTAATACTTCAACTTTACTACCTCTGCCTTCAGCAGTTTGAGCAAAAAAGTAATCTTCCATAATTGACAGTGGATTGTATGCTGAATCCATAATACTGTTGCCGCCGCCTGTTTTACTTGGAATACGCTTTTGGTGTATTTCATTTTTAACACGCTCAACAAAACCCATAGCTTTGTTAGCTGGCATATTACCAACGTCAACATAAAATACACGGCGTTCTGGCGCACGTTGTACTCTATAGATAATAATACTATCTTCAAGCAATTCTTTTTGTTTGTATGTTTTAAAGATTGGATCAAGTATACTAGCACCAAATGGGAAGTTACTATCCATGCCTTCTGTTAATGCCGCATGTACTATGTGTGTAGCATCAACATTATATTCTTGAATGTTACCTAAACTGTTGCTGTATTCTGCGCCACTTGCTCCGTAACCATTGCGGTCCATTGTCTGGCCACGCATCATACTGTTTACACTAGCATGTGAATCACTGTGTTTAATTGGTTCACTTACAGTTTTGTTTTGCATGTTTAAGTCAATGTTCTTTAGAACATATTGCTCAGGCTCTTTGCCTTTGGACTCGTTAACAATAACTTTAGTAACGTCAACTGGATTTACATAATACATTTCCCAAGTTTCTGGATCACGAATAAAAAACTGATCGCCATACTTAACAGCATTGCGGAATGTTTTAAAAATACGTTTGTCCCAGTCTTGTAGCTTACACCACTGACGCAGTGTTTGCTCTAGAATTTTTGTTTCACTTTCAGTAACATCACCAACATACTCTAAACTAAAAGGTAGTTGTGTTGTTTCATCTTTTTGTGTACTAAACTCGCTGATAATGTCAAGTGCAGCGTTAACTTCACTATCCATATCCATTTGGTCATATTGAGAGTATCTCTCAACACGATTAGGTTGTCCACTGTATACTTCAGGTAGCCAACTTTGGAAACGACTAGAACTACTAGGTTTCATTTCTTGGCCTTGTCCTTGATAGACAGTAAAGTGTTTTTTCCAGCTCATATTTTTCTCTTTATTTGTTTATAACATATATTTATCGATATGTCAATAGTGTTTATTTAAAAGTTAAGACGCATTAGAATGCCTTCTAGCTAGTTCCATAAGTTGTCGATCACTTGCAGCATTTTGTTGTATTCTCTGAGCTGTTTCATCAGACATTATTGTAATTGGCATAGGATTATTACGATTATATGCAGCCATCATTCCCGCTGTCATAGCACCCGCAAATATCGCAGTATCTAACCCCTTCAACAAACCGGAAAATTTACCGTTAGGACCACCAAGTGCTGCACTTATATCACCAAGACCAACGCCAGCAGCATCTGCAACTGCCTTAACCATTAATGCTTGTTCAGCTGTTCTTTCTGCTAGAGATTTTCCTTCATTACCAATACCAACTGTTGCTAAAAGACCTTGCGCACCAGTGGCTAGTGTTGCTACTTCAGTAATAAAGAGGGCAGCTTGTTTAAATGTTTCATCAGATGGTAATTTTTCTAGTTTATCAACAAACCCCATAAGACCCTCTGGACTATTTGGATCAACATTAAATGCTGTTAACGTACTATCCATAATTGTTACTTGTAAATTCGCAGCAGCAGCTTCTATTTGAGCTGCCATACCTGATAATGCTGTTCCAGCTTTACCAGCTGCAGATTCAAGTATGGTCATATTATCGTTAACTTGATCAGCAACAGTCTTTCCTTGTTGTGTAGTACTAGCAAATGCTTCCATACGAGTTTGAAGAATCATCTGTGCGCCTGTTTGGCCAGCACCAGCTCTTGATAAAATACCATTATCAACATCAATATTAGCAAATTGATTAATTAAATCTTGTGATGCGGCCATCATAGCATCTGGATCAGCACCAGCGGTTACCATTTGAGAAAATTCTTCTAAGTTTGCTCGCAAATCAATACCTTCTGCACTTGCGGCAGCTGAAAGTTGTGTGAATGAATCGTTAAATTTATCCATTGGTACACCAGCAATTAAATTTGTCAATGCTGTTTGTATTGGTCCACCAGCGGCACCTGCGCTACCTAAGCCAGCTAAGTTATCAACTAAGGCATTTTGAGAATCAAGTTGTTTTTGATTCATTTGAGATGCCGCCGCAGCTACAATAGCATTTTTTCTAAATTCGTTACGAGCTTTAATTCTTTCTTGTACATCTTGACCAGTTAACCCAGCCATAATTTCGTTTAGCTTTAAGTTTTCTTTCATACTATCAACCATTTGATCTCTAGCATCTGCTTCTAAAAAGTTTTCATTTCTAGTACCACGTCTAAGTTCAATTTCATCTATTAATAGGCTAGACATTTGTTTAGAAGTCATGCCAAAGAACCCCATATCTTTAGTTGCTTCACGTAATGATGCGTTTAGTGCTAAAAATTGAGTTGTGCCATCTGTACTATTAGCACCAAGTGATCGAATAGCATTTCCATTTTCAACAGTAATTTTAGAAAGTGTTTGCATATCTATACCAACATTGGCAGCATTCTGACGCAATTTTAATAGATCTACACCAAGTCCGCCGCCTGTTCGACGTAGCGCACCTAAGGCAACTCCAAATTCTTCCATAATACCAAATAATGTACCAATTTGCGCACCCATAGCTGTTAGGCCCATGGCACCAAGTATACCATCTTTTCCTGCTAACCCACTTAGTGATTCAGAGCCAGTTGATCTATTAAGCGCACTTGATGCACTTACTGCGTTCATTGATTGTAGATTTTTGTTTAATCTGGCAAAGTTTTTGTCTTCGTCTGAATTAGCTTTTTTAATTGCTGAGCTTAAATCTTTATTACTTTTTGTTTCTTGCCGATCGTTCTGGATACTAATACCCATAGATGCTGCAATTTTTTGAAGTGCGTCTGTTTGACGACTTGCTTGCTCAAGAACGTCTTGCTGTGTTCCTTCCATAGCGAAATCAGGTATGTTTACTGTAACTCCTGGCGATCCGCCGTATGGTATATTAACTGTTGCCATTAACTGCTCACTTTATTAGATAAATAACTTATATATGTATTTATAGGTGAAAAATGACAAAAACACTACAAGACTTTTACAGACACAAAGAGATATACATAAAGTTGCCAACTGAGGGCAAATGGTATACATCTCAAACAAATTTAAACGATCAAAACGAGATTGGTATAAAACCCATGAGTTTTAAAGATGAGATGTTATTAAATATTCCTGATAGTATATATAATGGTGAAAGCCTATTTGAAATCTTGAAGAGTATACTTCCTGATATGGAAAATCCATATGAAATTTTAATGCCAGATGTAGACATTGTTTTGTTAGCTAGTAGAATTAACAGCAATGACGGTGAATTATCTGTTGACGCAAAATGTCCACACTGTGACACTCAAGAACAATACTCTATAAAGATAATTAATATCTTAAATCAAATAAAAGTTATTAACCCAATTGAATTAGAACTTGATAATGGATTAATCATTTCATTCAAACCAAATAGTTTACGTAGTGTAACTACTAATCAAATTAAAATAACTGAAATGTCTAGTATACTCTCAACATTTAATAAAGATGATGATAAAGAAACACAACATAAAATCTTTTCAGAAAGTTTAGAAAAAACAGCAGCAGCTAATTTAGTTTTGATTGCTGACACTATTGAATACGTATTACTACCATCTGGAGATAAAATTACAGACTTACAAGCTATACTTGATTGGATTAGTAATAGTGATAGCAACACTGTAAAAAAATTACAAAATATGTCCAATCAAATTAACCAAAACGGTATTGACAAAAACTTTAAATTTGAATGTAGCAATGAGGAATGTGGAAAAGAGTTTAAATCACCGGTGGAATTTAACCCAACTTTTTTTTTCACCAACAACTAAGAGTTAATCCGACTAATAGTCAAGCCTTAGTTGATGATATGAATGAAACTAATAAAAATCTAAGAAAACAAGTATATGATATTGTGCTATATACTGAAGGTGCATTTTCGGTAAAAGAGTTATATAATATGCCATTGTATCATACAAGTGAAATCGTCGAATCATACGCAGACAAGAACACTAAAGAAAAAGAAGCAATAGATGCAGTATCAGGCAAAAATACCCAAAAATTCTAATCTGAAGTGTTCATTTATATCTAAGTAAGTTTTATCATTACTTGATGTCTTACGACATCATCAATCTTCACTATCGTTCGATTGAATCATTTCATTCGATATATTCGAATATCATATCATATCATATATCATAATGATATATATATTATTGATCATTACCATGATCTAAAGTCGCACTTAGCCTGATTTAGGCCAAGCACGACAAAAGAGTCTGATATTACCAGTCACCTTGTACACCCTTATAGCAAAACTAGTAAACTAGCAGAGGCGGTTGTGCGATACCCCTTTACATGCTGCTTTCAACGCAAGCTACCAAGTTGCAATAAAGGCTACTAACTTGGAAATACTCGTGGGTTACAATGGCGCAGTAGAGCCCACTCATTTGGTTTGTGTCCCCCAGCAAGTTCCGTTGTCTAACCAAATCAATGGCGACTCCTCAATGCTTTTTGTAGAGGGGGTATGTTATTTTTTTAGAGATTCTTTAAGAGCCTGAGATCCGCCAATGCGGACATTTATGATGCCGTTATAGTATTCGTCAGTGAGTAATACCTCTCTGTCGAATTGTTCTTTTGCCTCAAGGTATGAAAGTTGGCCACGTGTAGTACAGAAATATAAAATTTCTCTACTAAAATTTTCTGGGCCTAATTCAGTTATGTCTGCCAATAAGTGTTCTGAAGATCCCCAGTATGTCTGCCAATCGCTTTCTACTAGTGATTTTCTTTTACGTTTTTTGCCTTTTAAGGGTGGCCGAGTTTTTTTAAACTTGGCTAATTTTTTGCCTATATATTTTTTGTTGTTAGTCAGATTAGTAATGATGTATACAAAGCCAATATATTGGTCAGCTATCTCTTCAACAAGATTGCCATTGTATTTCCATTGCATGTATCGTATATATCATTTGTCATCATAAATCTACTGATTATGGTATTAAAACTGTGTTTTTAGAATGTTGTATGTTTCTTGCCAATTTTCTACATTAAAACTTTTGCCATATGGGAGTTCATCTGTTGCTGTGCCAATATCATAATCGTTGCCTCCAGGACAAATTTTATCACCAAAAAAGTAAATTAATGATGTGTCGTCAAATTCGTCAAGTATTTGTTTTTTGCTTTTGCCTCTTTGGAATATATCTAAGCCTGTTTCGCCGCCTAATACTGCCTCAAGTTGTGGATACAACTCATTAAATTCTTTTGCCAATTTTTCTCTTGCTTGGTGCCGATGGTTCCACTCAACAAACACAGCTCTATCTTGTAAATCTGCGTTTCTTCCTGGAATACTTAAATTTGCTGAGCCTGTACGTTTTTCTAAATGATTGCCACGTTTAAAGGGGTATGGAATTTCTTTTAGTTTATCTAATAAAAACCATTCTTGTTCTGTATTAAGTTGCCATTGTGATTTGTATATATTTTTGCCTTTGCTAACATGATGATTACCGCTGCATGCGAATATGGTATCAAACTTGTTAGTTAATTCTTTGCCTAATTGTTCTTCAATTTTATCATAGTCACTACCTGAGCAGATATGACATGAGTGCTTGTTAGTAAGCTCATGTAAAAATTCTTCAAACTGTGGGTCTATGTACTCTCTGGCATTAGTTAGTGTGCCATCGAGATCAAAAATTAAATCATTCGTCATCTATAACTCCATTATTATACATTTTTGCCCAAATGTCAATCGGTAATTCACCTTCATCACGTAAATTTTTACGTCTATTATCCAAATCAAATAATCCGTCTGTGTCAATAGTCACAGTGCCAGAATTTTGTAAGGTACTAGTACTAATAGTACTAAGGCTAATATCACTAACATAAGGACTAGAGTCATAATCGCCATAAGTAATAGTTAAAGTGTTATCTTCCATTATCCGTCTCCATATAATTTGTACCAAATATCAATTGGTAATATTCCATTAGAAAGCAAAAATACAGGATGTTCAGGACTAGGTCTACTACGCACTGTTTTACCTTTGTCAGGAGACTCAAATATCATGCCTCCCAGACTTTGTAGTAACTCTTTGTCAATATCATCCAGCAATATCTGAAATCTCTGTATCTACACTAAACGAAGTAAATCCGTTTTCCTTGATAACTTGTAGGATAGTATTAACCCTACCCTGTAGTTCATCTCGATGTGAGATAAGGAAAACATTTTTACCACGTTCACGTTCCATCTTCTTTAGTACGCCTAGCGCACTATCAACACCATTAGTGTCCATACCACTATCAACAAGCTCGTCAATAGCAAGGAAGTTAATTGGTGTATTCATATTTTCAAATACATCCCTAAAACTCCAACTAAGTCCAAGTATAAGTCTGTTACGTTCGCCTCTACTTAGATTGTCAAAGTCTAGTTCTCTACCTAGCTCTGTAATTTCTACATTGAGATCTGGTTGGAATTGTACTTCATGTGGCAATCCAAGTTTAGTCAAATAGTAAGCAAGTCTAGAATTTAGATACTGTAAGTTTTGTTCAATAATACGTTTACGTATAAAGCTATCTTTGTTTGTTAACAGTTTGTACAGGAAGTCCTGGTGTTCTTTTATCTGCACAAGTTCGTTCATCTTATCCCAACTAACTTCTTGTAGTGCAGTCTCCTTTAGACTGTTAATTTGTTCTTGATAGGTATCATTTTCGTTTTGTTTATTTGAATACTCAGACAGTAACTTGTCAACTTGACTTTGGTGTTGATATGCTTCTTGTTCTGTGTTATACAATGTTGCTGGAATTTGTCCTAGTTCTCCAATTTCAGCTATAACTGTTTCATATTCTATCAACTGTGTGTTGTTTGCTAGTAATTGTGTAGTAGCTTCTTGCTTTTGTTCTTCTTTTGCGGCAAGAATGCTTTCTTGTTTGTCGTCATGCATCTCTTGACCGCAAGCATAACATGTATGATCTTCAAGAAGTTTAATTTCATTTTTTAGTTTAGCAATAACTTTTTCTTGTTTTGCGTCATCAGCATTAATTTTACTAATCCAACGGTTGGCTTCGTCTAGCTGACTTTTCTTTTTCAAGTATTCAGCTAGTAGTTTATGCTTTTGTAATTCTGCGTCAATATCAACTTTGTCTAATACGTTAATAGCAGTTTCTAGTTCTTGCAGGGTCTCTTGTTTTTTATTTTGCCAGAGAGTTTGTCTACGCTCAAGGTCACTAATACTCTTCGCAATTGTTTGATTTGCGTCTTCAACTGCCTTAATTCGATATTCTTCTTCTTTGATTGCATCTTTATTCAACCTTTGTTTTTCTTTAAGAGCTTCCGCTTTCTCACTTAACATAGTGATACCAAGTAGCTGTTCAATAATCGCTCGTTGATCATTTGCTCGCATACTAAGGAAGGGCTCTGTATATGTATTTAAGGCGACAATATGTTTAAACATATCGTGACTCATTTCAAACAGTTTATCTACTTGACCTTGTGTCTGACGGTTCTCGCCTTGTGCTTCATTACCATCATCAGTATCTATGTTATCAACATAAAACTTAAAGATATTAGGTTTACGTCCACGTTCAATACGATACTGTACGCCGTCCTTCTCAAAATCAAGTGTAACTAACATGCCTTTGCCGTTAGTTTTATTGATAAGATTGTCCTTGCGTATATTTGTTAGCGCATTTCCGTACATAGCATAGCTTAGAGCATTAATAATAGTAGTCTTACCAGTGCCATTACGGCTACCATCTCCACCTAAGTCAACATTGTTGCCTAATACAAGGGTAAGTCCGTTGTCGTTAAAACGTACAGCCTGTGTAACGTTACCAACACTCATGAAGTTCTTTATTGTGATGTCTTTAATAATAATCATAGGTTGTTATATATATCCACTAGTAATTTTTTGTCAATCATTTCACTGTCTACAGCGTTTAAGCTATTATACACTATTTGGTCTACATTTTCAACCTCAATATCATCAACCTGCCGCCAATCTTGTGCATGTTCTTCTTTCTTGCTGGGCATCAGCGTAATGTCACGTAGTTGATATTGTTCAGCAAATGTTTCTTTAATAAAGTTTGCTTCTTCGTATGTAATGTTTACATCTAGTACAGCACGACAATAAGTGTTGTGGTTTAAGATGTTTTCAGCATCGTCAATTAGCCTACTAAGTGGCACAGTACGATATCTTGGACCGTCAAAGTCAAAATATTCTGGCTTTCCGCCCCAAGATAGTTTCATCATACCTCTGTCATCGTCCCAAGCATCAGCGTAGTTGTGTGGAAATGGTGATCCTAGGTAATGGATATTGCCTTTGTGTTGGCGCTTATGGAAGTGTCCACTAAAAACATATTCAGGAGATGATAAGTGTTGTACATTAATACCTCCATGATCTGGCATTTCAACCATTGCGTTCATCTTAAAGTGAGGCAACTCAAAGTGTCCAAACATATATCGAGCTTGTACTTTGTTAATACGTTTCCATTCGTCGCCTACTAACCAAGGCACTAATGCTACATCATCTTGTTGTAGTATATTTTCTACTAGTGTAACATTGCTAAACACGCCAGCATAAGGTAAACTATTAAGGTCTCGCTTTTCACGATAGTATAGATCATGGTTTCCCATAATCATATACACCTTTTCAAAATTTTCGCTTAGTTTCTTTACAGCTTGTACACTGTGATTTAGTGTACTAATATTAATACCTGATCTATGATGATGAAAATCACCTAAGAAGATACATGTTTCACAGTCTTTGCTATTATCGACAAACCAATCAATAAACTTGTTACAATCATCATTGTATTGTTTACTGTTGTTTTTTTGTCCATAATGGATATCACTAAAGCAAGCTGCTCTATTAAAAAATGTCATAGAATACTTTCCATTATTGTATAATGTTAATTTACAATGTTATTGTATGATTGTCAACTAGAAATTTGTTCCAGTAGCTTCTTTGCGATCTTTCTCGCTTTTTTCGTCCCATTTTGCCTTTTCAGCCGCTTCATGGTCAAGTTGTCTACTAAAGCTAGGGTTAAATCCGTTCTCTTGAAGCAGGTCATCACGTATATTTTGATTACGTTTCTCAAGGTTAAGTACCCGTGTAAAGCTATTTGTAACAACAGCCGTATAATACGCAAACGGATTTTGACTTTTGTCTTCATTAAACTTTAAGCCTATTTGAGATAGTTGCATAAGAGCATGACTTCTCATTTCGTCTACATAAGTGTAACCACGCCAGTTACTACGCATACTGTAACGTTCACATAGTTTGATATACATTTTTGCTAATTCATTTGTTGTATGTCCGTGTGTTGTACTAAACGATCCATTGTCAATACCACCTTCCCAGTGGCTTCGTACTACTTCTTGTACTTCTCCATCACGTTTAGCATAGTGTTTAAATGGTGGGAAATTAACTTTAACGTGTCGATCTGCTTCTGTTTTAGGATTAGTCTTACGTTTTGAGTCGCCTGGTACGTGTTCAAATGTCATTAGACGAAAAATTAATTCATCTGGATTAATTTCTTCAGGTTGTACTCTTGTTTCAGCTTGCTTGGGCTTATCTTTGACTCGTTTACCACTTGCTTGCCATCTACGATAAGATTCTTCATATCCTTGTGAGCTTAATACACTAGCTCGATTTTCTCTTGCTTGTTGGATAATATCTGGATCAAAAATATCTTCATAACTGTTTACAATGATATCAAATCTACTATAATTTTCATCTACTAGATGACAATATGTTAGTTTACTCTTGTGAATTTCTTTTAACATATCTTTGTTGTTTAGATAATTTTGTTTTCTCATAAATCTTTCCTTAAATTACTACGAATATAACACATATTCTACCTTTGTCAAGTCCTTCTAATTATACTAGCACTTATTGATGCTATAAATAGTATTATAGGAGAACGACATGAGATACGCACAACTTAATGAAGCTGAAGCAACTGACATTGCTGTATTCTACGGAGGACGGTTTCAGCCTATGCACAGTGGCCACCATAAAGTGTATATGGACCTTGTTCGTAAGTTTGGTTCTTCAAATGTATTTATCGCTACTACGATAGCCAAGAATGCACAGCCAGAAAAGGATCCGTTTAGTTACGAAGAGAAAACTGGCATTATGACTGATATGTTTGGTGTACCGGCTGATAAGATTATACGTACTAGTCCGTACCAGCCTGACGTTAGCGCAACTGGTAAAGATCCAAACAACACTGCGGTACTATTAGTATTCAGTGAAAAAGATGCTGGACGTTTAAAAACAGGTGGCTACTTACGTATGTATAAAGACAATGAACAATTAACATCAAGTGACGAGGCAGGTTATATATACACTGTGCCAGTACAAGATGATGGGCGTAGTGCTACTACGTTTAGAAATATAATGCGTATGGATGGTATTGAAGATAAAAAGAAGCGTGAAGCATTCAAAGACTTTTTTGGTACATTCAATCCAAAAGTATATAACTTTGTAAAAGGAAAATTAAATGGCAGTCAGTAACGCAATAAGAACAAAGCTAACAGGTCCAGCTTTATATTATGCTGGCCCAGCACATGTATTAAAAAGAACTGGTGGATTAGTTTTTCCTATACAACCAGATATTGTATATCAACAATCAGTTAATTATACTCCATATAATTTAACACACACTAACTATACATCACACGCATACGGCGGAACACCAAGTCCGTCAATACAAGTAACAGCACAATTTAGTAATGTTACTCGAGAAGAACATGAATACACGCAGGGCGTAATACACTTCTTACGTAGTGTAACAAAAATGTTTTATGGTATAGATGATGTAGGCAAAACTCCAGTAGCAGGCACCCCGCCTCCTAAATTAAGATTTAGTAGTTTTGGATCAAACCAGTTTAAATTGGTACCAGTATATGTTGGCAGTGTAAGTATTCCATACCAAAGTGATACAGATTTAGTTGAAATAATTGACCAAAACGGTAACCCGCAAGCATTACCAGCAATACAAACTATTTCGTTAGACCTACTTGTTAGTGTCAACCCATCTAGCCAAAAAAGAGATTTTAGTAAACATAAGTTTATTAATGGAAGTTTATACAGTGGAGGATTTATTTAATGGCAAAATATTCTAATTCCAGTAGCTATGCTGCGACTCCACAAAATTTAAAGTACTTGGATATATATCAACCAAAACTAACAGATGCTTCACTATCACAAGAAGCAAAACTTATGCGCATTGGTAATAGATACAACCGTAGACCAGATCTACTTGCTTTTGACATGTATGGTAGCAGTAGTTATTGGTGGATATTTGTACACTATAATCGTGACAAACTTCGGGATCCAATTAATGATTTTGTAGCAGGACTTGAAATTAAAGTACCTTCAAAGTCAAGTGCCTTCGGAGCTAGTTAATGTCACCAACACCTCCTAGCAATCCTCCATCATTTGAATCACAACTTAGTTTCATTAACCATGAAATGGGAACTGGTGACGGCCTAAATGTGGCTAGAGAATTTCAAAATAATCCTAGCATGTCAGTAAGTCGAGCTGCTACTATATTTGAAAACCAGTACGAAAGAGCTGGTGGACATGCTATTAGTAGACGTATTGACAATGCTAATAGTGTATTCAGCGCATCACAATTTGGTACACTTAGTTCAATAAGTCCTAATGTGTCAAGCGCATTTAATTATTTTACCAGTCAAGGATATACTCCGCAACAAGCAAGTGGTATTGTTGGTAATTTAATGGCGGAAAGTGGCAGTAGACTTGATCCTAACGCATTTAATACAGCCGGTGGCGGTAACGGTGCTTTTGGAATTGCCCAATGGCGTGGCAGTAGACAAGCAAATGTACTTAACTGGGACGGCACAGCAATAATTCCATCAGAAGATTTTGTACCTGATCCAACCAATAATGTTGAAACTATTAATAGTCCAGAATCTGCAGCACAAGCCGCTAGTGGAGTCGACACATCAACATATTCAAATCACCCATCATACTATCAAGATAATATTTTAAACAAGTATGAAGGCTATACGTATAGTTGGGCAATACATATGATTAACCCAACTCGTTCTCAAGAATTTGAGGTTAACATTACAGATGGTACCTATATTACATTAGCTCAGTCTGGAGTTGAAAATGAAATTAGTATTGAAACAGTAATACAACAAACAACATTAGGATTTGTGCGAGAGAACAGAAACGCAGTTTCTAATAGCTTTGATATTTCTTTTGTTGAGGCAAAAGGTATGACATTTCTTAATCGAATTATGCTTGCTGCTGATGAACTTGATATTAGAAATCATCTTGAAGCAAACTACTTAATCGAACTCAAATTTCGAGGATGGAATACAGATCGCACTGCGATGAAAGACAAAGAAATTGGACCATTTTATTATGTAACAAATATAACAGATTTTCAATTAAAACATAATGATAGCGCAACCAACTATCAAGTTACATTTAATGAAACCGAATATGCCGCATATCGTCGAATGGACTTTCACTTGAAAACTGATATAACAGTTGAAGCCAGCAACTTTGGAGAATTTTTAGATAATTTTACTACTGAAGTTAATAAAGAAACTAAATCGCAAGCTGAAACTTCAATAGCAAGACTATATCCAAATGAGTATAAATTTGGAACAGTTGGAGAAGCCGACAATTGGCGTGAGTGGGAGTTTGACGCTATAATTGGTGCTAATTTACAAGAAAGTCGAAATGTTAGTGTTTCAGCATCTGCTGGCGGCCTTAGATTTGTTCTTCATCAAGGCTCAAGTATGACATCAGTAATTGCAGCAGCAATACTACAAACTAGAAATTTTAAAAGAATACCACTTGTTGGAAAAAATCAATTTGCTAAAGACAATACTAATGAAGGTATAATTGGAGATCATCGAAAATTAGCAGAACTACTAAAGTGGTTTATGTTTAAAACAAATGTAGAGTATCTAGTAGATTATGACCCAGTTGCCAAGCAATATCCAAGAAGATTTACATATAATGTAGCAGCATATAATATACCACAAGGTATTCATGATCCTGTTAGTTGGCAAAGTATGGCTAATGATTCAAAGGCACAACAAGCTCGTTTAGATAATATTCTTCGTTATGGAATGTTAAAGAAAAGGTATGATTATACTTATACTGGTCTTAATAGTGAAATTCTAGATCTTGATTTATCATTAAACACTATATTTTTTGTAGTACAACCTATAGCTGGCGGATCGCTTGGTGCTAATGCATCATTTCCTGGAATGACTCAAGAAGAAAGCGCATCATTTTCAGCAGCAGCAAGATACCAAGATGCTAAAAAAGAAGCTGAAGATTTAGCAAACGAGAAATTAGATTTAGAAAAAACTTTAAGAGAGTCTGATCCAAGAGTGGATGTAATTACTAACCAATTCGAAAGTAGATCTACAGCAAGAACACGAGCAAGGTTATCGGAAGTTAACAGTTTACTTCCAAGTGTAAACCGTCAGTTACGTCTGGCAGATGAAAATGTTTTTATTGCAGGTCAAAATTTAGATTCTCAAAGAAATACTGGTACTGTTAATTTTAAGCCAATCGAAAATAAGTATATAACACAAACTGACCTTTATGCCGGTAGTGACCGAACTCAGTCTGAAAAAATGAATAATTCAATGCAGTTTGATTACAGAAATCTCAATGACAGTTTGGCAACTAGTGGTGTTGATGCTGTTGATGATGCTGGGGCTGCAATGTTAGGTGCGTTAGAACTTAATCTTAATTCTACTGGTGAGTTAGTTGAGCAACGGCTAACTATTAGAGGAGATCCTTATTGGTTAGGTAAACCCAAGGGTTCAGCAGTAAGTAATAATACACAAGCTGATTATGATGTTGGTGGAGTTGGATACTTTTTTAATATAAAATTTCCAGTTTATGAAAATGAAACTACTGGATTAATGCCTGAACAAAATTTTGGTGTAACAGCATTGTATCGTGTTAGTACAGTAACATCACAATATATGATGGGAGAATTTAAACAAACTCTTGAATCAATACGAGACACAAATACAAACAATGAAATGCTGATTCAACAATTAATAAATGGTAAACCTATTAGTAGTGACAATAGAACTCTACAACAATCATATGTTGCTCCTGATCCAGAGAATGATGTACTACCAAATGAAGTTTCTAGTCAACAACAACCTGATACTAGCACCACACTTGATCCAAATGCGACCGGATCTGGAAATGGTACTATAACTGGTAGTAATAATACAACAGGATCTACAACTAATATAAATCCTCAATTATTAAGTTCTATGGAAGCGGCGGCGGCGGCAACTGGCTTAACTGGTGTTATATCACCACGAGGCGGAAATAGAGGTCCTGGTGGAAGTGGTAGACACAATGGGTATGCAGCAGACGTTAGTCTTTATGATGGTAACAGATTATTGTCTGTGGAAAATCCTGCTGATCTAGCACTTATACAAAACTATACTCAGAACTTTATAAATGACACTCGAGCAAACGGATTAACACCAAGTGTTGGTATTGCTAATCCTAATGAAGGAACTGGATCAGAACTGTATATGGATGGAGTAGTTCATCATTATGATATTGCGATGACACCTGGCATTGGCGCTAATTTACGCAGTAACGCAATGCCATATTGGGGCGGATCTGGTGAAACAAAAGATCACAGCACACCAAGTTGGTTAGTAAATATGTATAATACAGCGTATTAAGGAACAAAATGTCAAATAAAGAACAAAATAGAAGCACTAGCAGTAATAGAGACTCAATAGGAATACCGGCTGGATTTTCCAGTGGTAATCGTCCGGGCTTTGCTATGCCTACTGGGGTTTATGTAGGTAAAGTTGTTGATAATGCTGACGGTGACTTTGGCGGAGCTATACACGTACAACTAGTTAATAATCAAAAATGGGGATCTACAGATACACGAGAAGATAGACAAAAATTTACTAAAGTTAGAGCAGTGTCTCCATTTGGAGGGTCAATTTCTAGTCCTGATACTACAATTACATATGGAGCAAGTTTTCCGCCTCCAGCTGTAGGTACCGAAGTATTAGTTGCATTTACTGGAGATGGACCAATTGGATTTTTACTCGGTGTATTACCAACAGTGGGTCGTAACGGATCTGTACCAGGACTACCAGCGAGTCAAATATCAGAACAAGATAATACTATTGGACCGAGTATTGATCCTGGATTAAAACAAAATAGCAATGTCCGCCCACGTCATCCAGTAGCAAATTCAGTTGCTGAACAAGGTACAGGATTAGACCCAATACGTGGTGTTGGCAGTAGTGGTGGTAGAAGAGAATCACCAAGCAACGTAGCAGGGTTTTTAACACCTGCAGGACACAGTTTTGTAATGGACGACGGTACTGTTGCGCATAAAGAAGGTGAAAACTATGTTCCAGATCAATCACGTGAAGAAGGTCAAAATAACTTAGTACGTTTACGCAGTGCTGGCGGCGCACAAATGTTGTTTAATGATAGTGCTGGAATTGTTTATATAACAAATCAAAAAGGTACGAGTTGGATGCAAATGGATAGCGATGGTAATGTTGATGTATATGCGGCGGGCAGTGTAAGCTATCACGCAGAAAAAGACTTTAACTTTTATGCTAAAGGTGATATTAATATGGATGCTGATACGTTTAATATTAAAGCCAGAGGGACTGCAGGTATACAAGCAGAAACATCAACAGGTCCAATACAACTTAAATCAAACAAAGATATACGTTTAACAACTGATCTTAATTTACAACTTAAAGCTAGTGGATATGGTAGAATTAGCACTGATGGAATGTTAGACTTAAATGGTCCTTCAGCATTAGGAGCAGTAGGACCAACAAGCGGAAGTTTAAGTGTAAACCGAGATATAACAGAAAGTATTAATCCAAGAGTACCAGAACACGAGCCTTGGGGAGGACATAGCGCACAAGGAACTAAAGTAGCAGCACAAGCACCAAGTAGCGCACAAACAACAGCAAAAGATTATGATGTATCTAAATTAGAATATCCTAAAAGTCCAAAGGAAAGACGTACAAGTGATGATGTTAATACTGGAAGAAGAGCAGGTCCGCAATGATTTTACAAAAATATAATACTAATTGGACTGAGTTTACTCTTAAAGATGCTGAATGGGATAAATCTATATTCATTGATGATATATATGCTAGTGATAATATAATCCTAGTAACACTGAATATGGCACGTTATGTTGGCTATAATCAGACTGGATATAGTATTGCTGGTGCTAAACGAGGTATTACTGAACAAGAAGCATATGATATTTGGATTAAAGATTTCCAAAATAATCAACGAACACTAATAGGTCAATTAAAATCATTTGGGTTAAGAAGTATACCACAGTGTGTTTTTGATGGACTATTATTATACTACATTATTAATGGTGATGTGTTAACTGTTACAGCAGATGAAGACATATATGAAATACGTGATTATATTGTTGACAGTGATTGGACAACTGTAGCTAGTATGATTAAGCGTAGTAATTTTAACAGACTGTTTTGTATACAAGCAGCTAGTATTATAAGATTGAGTGATTATAGTAAATCAAAATCACGTAGCTGGATGAGACAAACTGGTATATTTGAAATGCGTGATAAGAATCAAATTAATGCCTTGGATGCAAATGATTTAGAGAGAGCAAGATTTGCATACTACGCAGAGACTTTAAAATTTTTGCCTAATACACCAGAAGGTATAAAACGAACTATTGCTAAAGCATATGATAACACACAAGTTATTGAAAATTTTACATATAGTGGTACTAGTGTATTTACAATAACAAATAGTCCAAGCATGGAACCAGTAGAAAAACTTACAGTAGAAGTAAATGGTGAGGCAATTCAACATTATTTTGACTTTACTTTACTTAATAATGTTATTACTATAACTAAATCCTTAAAAACTGGTGATATTGTACGATTTACTACTAAAATCTAAAACGTAGCAGTTAATTTTGCTATAAATATCAGTATGGTTACATACGTTGGATATAGCACAATTGACAGAAATGACATTAACACAGTTCTTGTAGACAAGGACTTGGCTCTTCGTGACTTAATGAATCACTTTTACACACGTAAAGGTGAAAGAGTTATGAATCCAAATTTCGGTTCAATACTACCTGATTTAGTTTTTGAACCCTTAGACGATATTACAGAACAGGCTGCAAGAGATGATGTACAAAATATTATTGACAGCGATCCTAGATGGATTTTTAGTGAAGTAAATCTAAGTAAGCCAACAGATCATCAACTTGATATACGAGTACGTGTTATTTACGATGATACAGGATTGGCTGAAGAACTATATTTAACATACACAAGTGAGACAACATAATGGCACAAGGCGCAAGACAGAGCAGTTTATTTGCTGCTGAAGATTTTAGTGTAATATACGAAAGTTTTGCTCAAGCAAACTTCCAAGCATACGATTTTGACACTATCAAGAACGCAATGGTAGAGTATATAGATACTAACTACCCAGAAAATTTTAATGACTGGATTAGTTCAAGTGAGTTTACAAGTTTACTAGAATTAATGGCATTCCTAGGACACAACTTAGCGTTCCGTAATGACCTTAACTCACGTGAAAATTATCTAAGTACAGCAGAACGCAGAGATAGCGCCCTCCGCATTGCTGAATTTTTAGGATACAATCCAACACGTAATGTAGTAGCTAGTGGTTATTTAAAAATTGACAGTATTAAGACAACTGAAACAGTATACGATGTAGACGGAAACAGTCTTGCGAATGTTGACTTACAGTTTGAAGATGTTACTGATCCAACAGCATACCAAAACTTTATTACAGTAATGAATAGTATGTTTGGTAGTAGTAATCAGTTCGGTACACCATTTAGTAGAAGTGTACGTGATGGTATTACAAATGAAATTTATAGAACATCTAGTACAAACGCAGAGCCATCATACGAATTTAATGGAAGTATTAGTGGAAGCCGAGCAGTATTTGGCGCACATAGTTTATATCTTAATAGTAGTACAAACCGTATTCAAGAAAAAACGCCTGATCCAAATGGGTTACTTGACATAGTATATAGAAATGACAATGGTGGATTTAGTAGTCCTGATTCAGGATTCTTTTTGGGATTTAAACAAGGCACACTACAGTTTAAAGACTTTAATATTACTGAAGGATTACCAAATCTTGTACTTGACATTGATGATATTAATGTAGCAAATGGAAACATTTGGGTACAAAACATTGACGAAATTGGTCAAGTATTAACAAACTGGAATCAAGTTGATCGTATCTTTGGATTAAACGCAATATATAATAATCTTGACAACAACTTTAGAAACATTTATACTGTATCAAGTAGAGAAGATGATAAAATTAGTATTGTTTTTGGTGATGGGTTGTTTGGAAACATACCACGTGGTATTATACGTGTTTGGTATAGAACCGGATTAAATCGTAGTTATACCCTAAACCCTGAAAGTTTTGGAACAACATCATATTCATTTAACTATCTAGGTAGTGATGGAAATACATATCGTGCTATATTTACAGCAAGTTTAAAATCTAGAGTAAGTAATGCTAGTCAACGTGAAAGTTTACAAAGCATTAAAGACAATGCTGGTAGATTCCATAGTACACAGGATAGACTTGTTACAGCAGAAGATTATAGTATTTTCCCATTAACAGTAAGCGAAAACATTCGCAAGATTAAAAGTATTAACCGTGTACACAGTGGACACAGTCGCTTTAGAGATTTTAATGATCCAACTGGTAGTTATAGTGATGCTATACAGTTTTTAGATGATGGATATCTATATAGAGAAGACGTAGCAGCTCGCAATGTAGTTAGTTTGCCAACAAATTTAAATAGTGAGCAAACATACAGTAGATTTATTAAGCCATTATTAGATAATCCAGAAGTTAAAAACTTCTTTTATGATAGACAATATTATGGACCAGATGGTTCGTATACACCAGCTAGCCAGTATACCAATACAACTGCTAATATTGTTTACTACAACACAGATGGTACAGCAACAAATACATTCCGTTGGAACCAAGTTACTAAAGGCGCAAACACAAGTACAGGATACTTAACTGACGATACTAGTACTATACAACGTATTAAAAGCACTGGTATTGCTCCAATGAATAAAATTGATATAAACTCAATTATTGAGTTTGTAACTCCTCCTTATAAAATTGGATACATTAGTAGTATTAAGATAACTTCTGCTGGTAGTGGATACACATCAGATCCAACAGTGTCAATAACTGGTGCTGGAACAGGAGCAACTGGTACAGCAAATATTGATGGTAGTGGACAAGTAATTAGTATTACTATTACAGACTCTGGACTAAGTTATGATAGTGCTACTAGCATTACAATAACTGGTGGTGGCGGAACAGGCGCTACTGCAACGGCCGTGGTATCAAGTGCTGATACAAAATGGGTAAGAGTAACTGGCGTTTATAATGATGGATTGGGAATTGATAATAATGCTGGTACACCAACTGGTATTGACCAAATTGGACGTGGTAGTATTACACTTAATGGAGTTATTCCAAGTGGCGCACGTATTAAACGTATCTTACCAAGTTGGGCTAATGATTTAACTAGTACTATTAAAACAGATGTACTTGATCGTATTACAAACAACAACAGTTTTGGTTTACGATTTGATGCTGTATCACAGGCTTGGACAGTAGTTGATAGTAGTGACTTAGTTACTAGTTCACTTACAAATAATAATCCAAGTAGTTGGAACAGAACATATGAAGGTGATACAAATGGTACAGGTCTTGACAATAGTTGGATTATAAGACTAAACTATACCTCAACACAGTGGGAAATTATAACACGTAAGACACGTTATATATTTGGTAGTGATGAGCAAATTAAATTTGCTAACTTAAACTTTGCTGAAACATTTAGTAGTGAAACACTAAAGCCAAGTATGGACAATATTAAAGTACTAGGCATTAATAGCAAAAGTAAATCAAATAGCCTACCAATTGGTACAGATTACACTATGAACGCATTTGGCTATTTCACATACCCAGATGGATATACTGATCCTAACAAAATTAGATTAACATTATCAAGTCCTACTAATGACGGGTTTCCAGTAAATCCAAGTGCTTTCCATGATATTGTTGGAGATGAAACAATTACACTTAATACAAAAGTTGTTGATGGATTTACTTATACAGTACATGACGCTAGTAGTGGAACAACTGTAACTGGACGTAGTGGATTATCAAGTAAGTATACAAGAATTGCTGATGTTAATCAAGTTATTGATCCAGCAACAACTAACATTATTGATACATATGTATTGTTATCAACATATGAAAATAGTTTTAGAACATGGGCAAAATATGATGGTAGAGGATATACTAAACCAAATCAGCCTACTATCTCTTCATTAAATGACTTGTTTAAAAGTTTAGACAGTAAAAAATCAATCAGTGATCAAATTATATATCGACCAGTTAAGTACAAAATACTTTTTGGTGATTTAGCAAGTAGTGAGCTACAAGCCAAATTTAATGTAACCAAAACTGCTAATTGTACACTTAGTGATACTGAAATTAAACAAGAAGTAATACGGCTAGTTAATTTATATTTTAGTATTGATAATTGGGACTTTGGAGATACATTTTATTTTACTGAACTAGCAGCTTTTATTCATAATAATACAGTTGGTCAAGTAGCACAAATTAATATCGAATCAGTAGACAATCAAGCAAAACCAAACGCATTGTTCGAAATAATTAGTGACAGTGATGAATTATTTTTACCAGTTATAACAACTAGTAACGTTAATGTAAGTAAGAGTATAGTTTATAATCCTACATCAATAGCAGCAAATAGCGGAGTTAATATTAAATGAGCAAGTTCGACAGCAACCCAATCATAGCGAAAAAATCTACTAGACCTGGAGAAAGTTCTGAGTATGTTGGTACAAGAAATACTGTGGATTTACTTCCAACAATTTTCCAAACAACTGTTAACAAAAAGTTTTTAAGTAGTACTCTTGAGCAGTTAATGTCAAGTGGTAGTATGGAAGCTGTTAACTATTATTTAGGTAACACACAAAATAAAAATGTTGCTGCTGACAGATATATATCCGACAAACGAATAGCAACTGACTATCAATTTGTACCTGGCGGTGTAGTTCGTGATCAAGATCAGAACATTACTGAAGCGATGACATATGATGACTTGATTGATATATTAAAGTTCAATGAAGTAGACACTAATAATACAAACCGTATTTTTAACGAGCCTGGTTATACATTAGACTTACCAATTGACTATGATATGTTTATTAATTATCATCATTACTTTTGGTTAGTAGATTTTCTTCCAGTTTGTGTAGCTGAACCAACAGCTAGCGATCCAATTGATATTACTAGTATTGTTGGACAGCCATATTATAAGACACCAACATTGGCAAATAATGATCAACTACCTTTATTAAATGGTATGCGAGTTAAGTTTACTGGTGCTAATGTAACAGGAAATAGTGATTATGCTGTTGATGATATCTACATTGTAGATGGTGTTGGTACTAGTATTCAACTTACCAGACAGTTTGAAAACACTGGCACTGGTTATGGAAAAAGAGTATGGTTTAACGATACTATATATGGTGTACAAGAACCAAGTCAATGGGATGGCAGTGAAACTAATTTTGTTTATCCAAATTATGACCTCACTGAATACGAAGTATTGAGTAGAGATTACGTAGTTGAAGAACGCCAATCTCCAGACCAAAGTGTTTGGAGTAGACGTAACTTATGGATACACGAAGAAACTGTAACTACTATTTGTACATATAACGGTGTAACAGCAAGTGATTATACATTAGATAAGTTTCGTGGTGTACGACCAATCATAGCATTTAGAGCTGGTATTGAGAAATACAACTTTGCTAAAAGTAGTTTAGGTAGTGTAACACAATTAATTGATACTATTACTGATCCTTTAAGTGAGATAATTGGAACAGCCAATGAATTTAACTTACAAGACAATGATACTGTTTTATTCTTAAATGCCACAGCACCATACAACAATAATATCTATAGAGTATCTGTAAATGGAAGTAATGTAGTTACTGCTCTTACACAAATTTATGGACCTAGCTCAACACCAATAGTTGCTGGCAATGGCGTAAACATTCGTATTAGTCTAACTAAAAATTATAGCGGTAGTGAATGGCATTGGAACGGAAGTGCTTGGATTTACTCACAGCAAAAAACAGGTCGTAGTCAAGGTATTAAGTTTAACTTATATGACAGTAATAGTATTCCTTTAACTGATGCTACAGTATATCCAAACAATGACTTTGCTGGTGATCATATTTTTAATTATGGTACTAGTGCTACAACTATTGATACTGCTCTTGGATTTAGTCCAAGATATGTAGATTATGGTAATGAGCCAGGACTAAGTTTTGATCTTGAACTTGGCAGTAAACGATATAATTATATTAATCTAAACTCAACAGATACAACAGCAAATAGTGATGCCGCTAATACTTCTGAAATACTAGGATATTACTACTATAAAAAAATTAGTGATAGTTCTTATCATAATGGTTGGGTATCTGTTCGTGGGCAACAACCTGTTAAAAAACATATACAAAAAGTTGTAACAGATACAAAGCCAATTGTAATTGATATCGGAACATCTGATATTGAAGCACCAGACACATTTAAAATATCAAAGCGTAATGATAAGCTAGAAGTATACCAGTGGAACAGTACACATACTACAGCACATCCAAACCTTATAAATGGATTAAACCCAGCACTATTTGTTGATAGAACAAAAACATATAATATATCAACAATCTTTGATATTAGTGACCTAGAGTTTGTAAAAAAAGATGGAACAGCGTTAACCAATGTAACCCTTGGCGCACCTGTTGGTAATACTCGTACATTAACTGTAACTAATTCTTTTGTTGAGGAAACAATTTTATATCGACTTGTTAGTGATAACAGTGTAAGTGGATTAATATATGTAAACAGCAATTCAATACTAGATAACTTAACAGTTACAAAAAATGGTGAACCGTATACTGTGTATACATTAGCTAATAATAAGATAACTATTCCAGGTGGATTTCCTATTGATGATCTTTTTGATGTAGTTTGGCACACTAACGATGATATTACACAAGGCACTAACATGCCAGCTGATACACATGTGTTAAATCCACAAAATGAACTACTAACTACAGTTAGTTTTGGTGATATACTAACTCACATGAAGCAACAAATAACTGGTATACCAGGACTAACTGGTGAGTTTTTTGGTGTTAACAATTATAGACATTTACCAAAAGTACATGAATTTGGTGGTACAATTAGACAACAACCATACTCAACAGAACTATTAAACCAAACATCAATGTTTACTGATACAAATATGTTTAGTAGTATTAAGTTTGCTATGAATAGTTACAGTAACTTTAAACAGCAATTTATACAAAAATGTATTCAACTACATAATACACTTGATATTACAGTTAGTGTAATAGAGTTAGTTGAGCAAGCATTAACTAGTATGAATATTGGAAAAACACGTAACGATTTATTTGCTAACAGTGAGATGGTAAAATACAAAGAGTATGAAGAAATTAACAGTAGTTGGACATCAAGTGTCTCACCTGTATTTAATTTACCACAAACTATTAATACATATAATGATACTAGTAACCATGTACAAGTAAGTATACGTGAAGGCGATGGATATACTGGTACTATTTGGCGTTCTCTTGTTAAAGGTCAAGACTATACTATTACACAAAATAAACTAACTATTACTGCTAGTGTTATATATGATAGTACTGGTAAAGCATTAGTTAATGTCAAATGGTATCCATTAACAAGTCCTAGTTTTGTGCCGCCAAGCGCAGTTGCGCTAGGATTATTAGACAAATATAGTTTAGAAGTAGACGCAAATAATATATATGGACACGACGGTAGTATTACACCACGTAAAGGAAGTAATCTTTATACACGAACTGCCGCCGCATTTAATATTGAAGACGCTGTATTATTTGAACTAGAGACACGTATATACAATAATTTAGATAGTCAACCAACTACCGATTATAAAAATATTATGCCACTAGCAAGTCGTCCAAATTTATACAACTGGAATGATTTAACAACAGCATTGCGTAGTAGTTTTACTAAGTGGAAAACTAAAAACAAAATTAATAGTATACACGATTCAACAGAATACAGTGTCGGTGATAAGTTTACTTGGAACTATAGTGATGTAACACCAAACATTGGTGGTTGGAGAGGTATCTATACTTACTACTTTAACACTGATCGACCACATACTCATCCTTGGGAAATGTTTGGTTACAATACAAAACCAAGTTGGTGGGATACAAATTATAGTTGGACAGATGCTGGCAAACGCACAGCGTTAATTACTGCTTTGGAAACAGGACATTATAACGACCCAGCTATTACTCCAAAAAAATATAACATAACATATTCTTATAGTGCTTACAACTGGCAAACAGATACACTTGTAACTAACGCTATGGTTTTAAACGATCCAGTAACAGCAAATGTTGTTACATCTCCAACGTCCGCACAAGCAATAGCTGAAATGGTATTTGGTGATTGGGGTAGTATTGAAAACAAATGGCGTCAGTCAAGTGATTACAAAATTGCGTTATTTTATGCGCTACTAAAATTACGTCCACTAAAAGTAACAAACGATTATTTTCGTAGTAATACAAGGTCTCAAACAAACTTTAACACAGTACAAACATTGTTTACTGATACAAAAATGTTAGGTAACAATAAGTTAGTACAATTATCAAATAAAGATTATGAAGACAATATTGTAGAATTAGTTAATATTAAAGATGGTGGAAGTAGCTATACTAGCGCACCATCTCTTAGTGTGTTTAGTAACTTTGGTAGTGGCGCATTATTACAGGCAACAGTAGATGGTGGAGTAATTACATCAGTTGCGGTCAATAACCCAGGCGGGAATTATCAAACAGTACCTTCAGTATTACCAGACTCTGGGTCAGCAACCTTTAGTGTGTTATTGTCTTCTGGTGCTAGACGTTATACTGCTGGATTAAACAACGCACTAGTTAATTTTGCTCAATATAATAACACTACTATATCAACAATTGAAAATCGCTTTAAAAATTATACAACTAATCCAATTATTAAAGCTGGTGGGTTTATTAGTAGTAATCAAGAAATCATTCTTGAGAGTAGCCAAGATAAAGGTCGTGTTAATATCCCAGAGGAAAATATTAATACATTACTATACACTAGTCAACCAAAAGAAGAACTATTTTTTAGTGCTATTAAAATAACAAAAGTAACTGATGGTTATCAGGTAGCAGGTTATGATACTACTAATCAAAACTTTACATACTTTAAGCCAAATAAAGATGCTGGAAGAGTAATAGTTAATGTTGGTAATACAACAGTTGACAAATACAAATATTATGAAAGTGATAGTAGTTCACTAGATTATAATACAGTATTAAGTAGTACACAAGACTTATATGAATTTATACTTGGATATGGACAATACTTAGAAAGCAAAGGCTGGACAGCAACTTGGACAGGTACTGGTGGTAATACAGTAATTTGGGCTGAGACAGCAGAATTAGCTGATATACATTATGCTATACCAAGCACTACAAAGATAGAAGTTAAAGAAAGCTCAAATGGATACTTTAGTAATATTAATAATAAGTTTGACGGTCAACATAATGTAGTAAGTAAAGCTGGGTTACAGATATTAAACAATAAACTTATTATTACTCGTGATGTAATTGGTGAAGACGATGCTGTTACTATAATTGAAGCCAACGCTGGTACAGAAATATATGGTGTTCGTTTGTATCGTGTTGAAGTAGAACATGCAATGGTTATTGATAATGAATCAAACTTTGATGATTTGATTTATAATCCAGCACTTGGAATACGCCACAAAAGAGTTATCTGGAGAGGTAGCCGTAGTAAAAACTGGAATGGTAAATTATTTGCTCCAGGTTATATTGTTAATAAAGATGGGGTTGTACCTAACTTTGATACAGTAGCTAATGAAATTGACCAGTATTATGGTCCAGGTAATACATTAAGCAATCAACAACAAGTTGACGCAGCAAGATTCAATACTGGATACAACAAGCCAGCATGGAATGATATTGTTGGATTAGATGATGATACTTTGTTTAACTTTGTTAAAGGTACTCGTAAGTATAAAGGCACACGTCACGCACTAAACGCATTTATGCGTAACACAGCATTGTTTGGTACACTGTCAACAGCAAAAGTACACGAAGAATGGGCAATACGTACAGCAGATTATGGTGACACACGTAGTAGAAATACCCTAGAGTTTGCTTTAACAAAAGATTTAATTAAAACTAATCCACAACCAGTTCGCTTTAGTTCCACAGAGCTAAATGACGTTCTAAGTGACATTGTTATTGATGTAGATTTTAATAGCCCACTGATAGTTACAGGCACACCTGGCGATAATTTTACAACTAGACCAGCAAAAACGTTTAACTATACAACTATAGAACAAGAAAACATATACGCAAATGATTTTGTTACGGCAGGACTTCCATTGTTAACTGAAACAGATTATCGTATGTTAAACAAAAATGACTTTGTAAAATTTCCACAAGAAGTAAAAGAAGCATACAACTTTGATGGCAACTGGAGAAATATTGAGCAATGGGATAATAAGACAGCATACAAGTATCAAGACAAAGTAATATATAATGGCAGAGTATGGGAGATGTTAGATCCAGATGGAACAAGTGGTCTCACAAAACCAAATGATCCTATTGAAACCAATGGTACAGCAATCTTACCAACTATTCCTAATACAGGTCAAACTCTTATTATTGACGGAACAACTGTTAATTTAGTACAAACAACTGATACAACTACATTTAGTAATATTAATTTAACGGGTACTCAAGATATTGGTACTACAGCATCTGTATTAGATAACTCTACACTTATACTAGGGTCAACTAGTTCAAATGCTACAACAATTACATTTAATAGTACATCTACAAGTACTGTATATAATGATGTTAGTATTGTCGGCGATGTTATAAGTCCACAAATTGAAGGCAGCGCAACTAGTACGTTAATTATTGAAAGCACTACTATTAACTTTAATGAAACAGAAAATTTAAGTAATAATATTACTGCACAAACAGCATTTGAACAAATGTTCTTTGACGCATTTGAATCTGGTGTAAATACACCAATAATAAGAGCAAATGTTGCTGCAGCCAGAATACAACGTATTGAAGCATTTAGAACAGCATACATTGCTGCTTCAAGTCAAGCGTCTTGGGACACACTGTTAACAAATTACTTTGCTAATTCACCAGTTGGGTTAGAGTTTAGTGTATTGCTGGCATTAGATGCTGGAACACCACCAGCATATCAAACAGAGTTACACGCACTTATTACAAACGATGTTGACTTAGTAAACAATAGTATTGGAACAACATATAATGCGTTAAACGTAATTGCTGGTACTGAAACAGTAACACCAGCAAATATTAGTAGTGCGC
>JAAHTG010000254.1_pt1 | contig 50793 bp, 43 predicted proteins | sample 6116081 | NCBI WGS metagenome assembly JAAHTG01 (sample SAMN13939989, study PRJNA603662) | sponge metagenome | isolation source: marine sponge | host: Mycale hentscheli | place: New Zealand | collected 2005 | reverse complement strand
AATTGACGCTTGCCGATCAAGCCACCATTGCAAACATGGGCCCGGAATACGGCGCCACCTGTGGCTTCTTCCCCATCTCGCGCCAAACGCTGGACTATATGGAGTTCACCGGCCGCGACGAGGAAACCCTGAAGCTCGTGGAAGCTTACGCCAAAGAACAAGGTATGTGGCGCGACGCAGGCTCACCCGACCCTATATTCACAGATACACTTGAACTGGATATTTCAACCGTCAAGCCATCGCTTGCAGGCCCCAAAAGGCCCCAAGACCGGGTTGAACTGGCCGTTGCAGACACCGCATTTGATAGCGTGCTGGAAAGCTTTGGCAAGCGCGGCGACGATGCAGGTTATTCGGTTGAAGGTAAAGATTATAAACTTAATCAGGGCGATGTCTGTATCGCGGCTATCACCAGCTGCACCAACACTTCAAACCCCAGCGTTCTGGTAGCAGCAGGTTTGGTCGCCAAAAAAGCTAATGAGCTAGGCTTGACCCGCAAGCCGTGGGTTAAAACCTCTCTCGCGCCAGGTAGCCAAGTTGTAACCGATTACCTGGACCGTGCTGGCCTCACCGAGCATCTGGATGCGCTCGGCTTCAACCTGGTTGGTTACGGTTGTACCACCTGTATTGGCAACTCTGGCCCGCTGGAAGGACCAATCAGCAAAACCATCAATGAAAATGACATGGTTTGCACAAGTGTATCGTCCGGCAACCGCAACTTCGAAGGCCGCATTAGCCAGGACATCAAAGCCAATTACCTAGCATCGCCCCCTCTTGTTGTTGCTTATGCCATAGCCGGCTCAATGCGCATCAACATCACTACAGAGCCATTGGCACAGGATAAAGATGGTAATGATGTGTACCTGAAAGATCTGTGGCCAACCAACGCGGATGTCGACGCGGCGGTTAATGCATCTCTGACCCGTGCAATGTTCATCGAACGTTACTCAGATGTATTCACAGGCACACCGGAATGGCAGGCCATTCCCGTTTCAGAAGGCCAGACCTACCAGTGGAACGACAAATCCACTTACATCCAACACCCACCGTATTTCCAGGGAATGGGGCACGATGTAGCCGATACCGCAGATATCATTGGTGCGCGGCCACTGGCGCTCTTGGGTCATAGCATCACCACTGACCACATCAGTCCAGCGGGGGCCATCAAGGCCGATAGCCCTGCAGGTGAATATTTACAGGCTCACGGTGTGGCACGCGCAGACTTCAACAGCTATGGTTCGCGGCGCGGCAACCACGAAGTGATGATGCGCGGAACCTTCGCCAACATTCGCCTGCGCAACCTTATGGCACCTGGTACCGAGGGCGGCTGGACCACGCATCAGCCCTCCGGCGAGGTGATGAGCATTTACGCTGCTTCGATGCAGTACCAGGAAGCCGGAACACCGCTTGTGGTTATTGGCGGCAAGGAATACGGCACCGGCTCATCGCGTGACTGGGCCGCTAAAGGCACCATCTTACTCGGCGTAAAAGCTGTACTGGTTGAAAGCTTTGAACGTATTCACCGATCAAACCTTGTGGGTATGGGTGTTCTGCCCCTGCAGTTCAAAGACGGTGACGGCCGTGAAAGCCTGGGCCTTGTTGGCACAGAAACTTTCGATGTGACCGGTATTGCGGGCACCGTTTCCCCGCGTCAGGATGTGATGGTTACCGTGCATTATGCGGACGGAAAATCGAAAGAAATTACCGTTCTGTGCCGGATCGATACCGAAAATGAAGTGGAATACTTCAAAAACGGCGGTATTCTGCACTATGTGCTACGGCGTTTGGCGTCCTAATCCCAACATCAGGTCACTTCTCGAAAAGGCGACTGATCGGTCGCCTTTTTTCTCGAGCGAAGCGTTTTGTTATTGGCTGTACAAAAACTCACATTGGTGTGACAGGTGCTTATTAAACCTTTGCAGGTTTGGCTGCTTTTGCTTTAACAAATTTCATGGTTGATCGTCGAGGGTGCACAAATCCCTCACACACAGGTGATTGGTATGTGACGAATAGCTCACATACTTTGAAAGCATGATGAAAAAGATACTGATAATTACCGCAAGTTTTTTGGTGGGTTCTGTCTTTCTAGGCTCGGCTGTGGCTGCACAAGACGACGACCGCCTGACCGTAGTTGAACTGTTTACCAGCCAAGGCTGTTCCAGTTGCCCTCCAGCTGACGCGGCGCTGCGGGCGCTGCGCGACCGGCCCGGCATGCTAACTCTGTCCTGGGCTGTTGACTATTGGGACCGGCTCGGTTGGGAAGACACATTTGCCCATCCGCACTATTCCATGCGTCAAGCCGCTTATAACAAACGCTTTAGCCGTGGTGGCGTTTACACCCCGCAAATGGTTTTCGATGGGCGCTTTCAAAGTGTTGGCTCTAACCAGGGTGATGTGCGCGATGCCGTTAATTCCGCCCGGGCCGAAAACCGACTGATGGTTGAGCCTGTTCTATCGTCCGACGGCAGCAAAATCACTCTTAACCTACCGCAAACGGACGTGCCCGAAGACATCGCTATCGTTACCGTTTGGTATCTGAGCGACGCAACCGTGGAAATCGGTGACGGCGAAAATAGTGGACGAAGCCTGCATTACACTAATGTCGTGCGTCTAGCTGACATGCTGCCCGATTGGGACGGTTCCGCGACAAGCTTTACGCTGGACGTAAAAACCGGCCAAGACGTTGGGGCCGACCATTTGGCTGTGCTGTTGCAGCAAGGCTATTACCACGGCGGTATCGAAGGTGCGGCGAATGTCCGGCTGGACGGCTCCGGCAGCCGCTAATTACGCTAAATCACCTCCAAGTCACCACTGAGTTGACATTTCCCCAATAAAGGCGCAAACAGCGCCCCGGCGAGCGAATCGCCTATAATGCCCAGTGTTCGCGCGATGTCGCGTAGACCCCATGTGAACCGTCCATCGGCAAATGCCGGTCAGACACGATCCGAAGGTTAAGGAATACTGGTTTCCAGTACCGCGTTTTAGTGCGGGGAAATGATGGCAAGCCGACAGCCTGCCCTTAACGTACGGATTTAACATGTCTGATTTTACCACCCTTGGCCTCAGCGAGGCCATGCTGCGCGCGCTTGAACACAGCAATTTCACCGAAGCAACCCCCATTCAAAGGGAAACCATACCAGCCCTTCTGGCTGGCCGTGACATGATAGGCGTTGCTCAAACCGGCAGCGGCAAAACCGCCGCCTTCGTAATTCCGCTTCTGGAAAAACTGGCTATGTATGAAGGCCGGGCCGAAGCTCATATGCCACGCGCCCTTATTCTGGCGCCGACCCGCGAGCTGGCCCTGCAAACAACAGACCGGATCAAGGAACTTTCCACCGGCATGAAAGCCAGCTGTTGCACCATATACGGTGGCGCGCCTTACCGCACGCAAACGCATATCCTGCGCCGCGGGGTTGATATTTTGATTTCTACGCCCGGCCGTCTTTTAGACCATATGAAACGCGGTAATATCTATCTGGATCAAATCGAATATTTTGTGCTGGATGAAGCCGATCGCATGCTGGATTTGGGTTTCGTCGACGACGTTCGCAAAATCAATTCGAAAATCACCAAAGAGCATCAGGCGATCATGTTTTCCGCCACCCTAAGCGATGCCATCGGCGAGCTGAAATCTACGCTGCTGAACGACCCTGCGCAGGTTGATGTCTCTACCAGCACAACGGTTGCAAACAACCTGGACCACTGGGTTATGCATGTGCCCGGCCACCAGAAAAAAGAGCTGCTACAGTATCTGATTGAAAATGAAGAACCGAGCAAATCGGTGGTTTTCGTCCGCACCCGCCGCGACGCCGATGAAATTGCAACCTATTTGGAAAGTTTGGGCCTGAAGGCTGAAGCCATTCACGGCGACAAGCCACAAAAACTACGCCAGCGCACAATCAACGGATTTCGCAATAGCCAATTTGACTATCTGGTCGCTACCGATGTTGCTGCACGCGGTATTGATGTGAAAGACATCAGCCATGTGTTCAATTTTGATGTGCCGGTTGAAGCTGAAAGCTATGTTCACCGTATCGGACGTACAGCGCGCGGCGGCGCAAGCGGTCGCGCCTTTACCCTGTGCGGTAAAAACGAGTTTCGTCTGATCCGTGCGATTGAGGATATTCTGGGTGAAACGCTCGAAGTGATCGAAGACCACCCCTACCGAATGACGGTTAAGAAGAAAGCCAGCTTCGCACCAAAAAAACGCCCTTCGGTGGCAGCGCGCAAAAAACCCGGGCCGGCAAAACCAAAAAAGGCAAAAGGCAAGCGCGCAGAATTTTACGGCGAACGGCCTGAGGGTACCCGCAAGAAAGCAACTGGCCCCAAGAAGCCAAACAAGAACAAAGGCAAACCAAAATTCGCACGCGACGACGACAGGCCGGACGCACGACCCTTCCGTGACCGCGGCCCAAAACGGCATTCCAGCGAAGGCGAAAACCGCAACAGAAGCGAAGACCGGCCAAACCGTGACAGCAAACCTAATCGGGACGGCAGACCAGCCCGCAACGAACGCTCAACCAGAGATGATCGGTCCCGGCGCGAAGACCGACCTCAACGTGAGGGGCGGCCCCAACGCGAAGATCGCCCACAAAGGGATGACCGGCGTAGCGATTCTGGCAAAAAGTTTGGAAAAAAACCCGGCGGCAAGCCAGCCGGTAAGTTCAGTGGCAAGCCCGGAAAACCCGGCAACTCTGCGCGCCCCGAACACGGCAAACGAAACGGCCCCGGGGCCAAGCGCGCTGGCAAAAATGGTGCCAAAGGTGGAAACAAAGGCGGCGGCAACCAACCGCTCAGGCGCCGCTAAACTTTTGAGATAAACCGTTTATCGTTTGTCGCTTGGCATGCCCGCTATGCCCGCCTAAACTGCTTGCCATGAAAAAATTTGCAGCAGCGATGATTTGTGTTGGGATGGCGCTCCCCGCCTCGTCCCAAAATGTAGTTTCGGAAACCGAAGATCAATATACCCGGTCACAGGCGGCACGCGGCGAAGCCATTGCGGCCTTTCGCGCTGGTGACCTGGCAACCGCGCTAGCGAGCATGAAACGCGCGCTGGATGACCGCCCAACAAACACAGCATTGCTTTCTAACGCGCTTTTTCTGGCCGCGGAAACAGATCAAATCGATGATGCTGTTGCATTCGCCGATCAGTTTGTTGCCCTGGGCCTGGTGCCGGGTGCCGGCATTCGGGCCAAGATGCAGAAAAAGTTGCCCCCAGATATCTGGCAACGTTACAGCAGCGAGTTCGATGAACTTACCGGGGCCAAAGGCACCGCTGAAGCGCTGATATCCGTTCCCACCGAACACCAGTTGGTGGAAGGTGTGGCAACCGACGGTAACGGCATTTTTTTCCTCAGCACCGTCGTTTCGAACACAATATTAAAAGCAAGCACCACGGGCGAAATGTCAGTTTTGACTGATGGAACCGACCACGGCGTTGGCAGCTTTTTTGGCATTGCTTACAGTGAGAGCGACGGTGCACTGTATGTTACCCATGGGCGCGTAGACCAAACACCCAATATGCCCAAAGGCGAGGGCCAAACCGGCGTTATGCGTATCGACCCCGAAACCGGGCTTGTAACCGGTAACTGGCCACTGCCCGGCGGCACCGAGGGACAGCAGATTGCCGACATTGCCATCAGTCCAACCGGTACCGTTTATGTGACGCAAGCGCAAGGCGGCGGCATATACAAAATTAATGGCGATAACCTTGAGAAACTCAATACCAAGAAACAATTCCGTAGCCCGCAAGGTCTAACGTTCCTTGAAGGCGGCGAGTTATTTATGGCGGATTATGGCCGAGGCCTATGGCGCATCAACACCGTCACCGGCGAAGCAAATCTACTGGCCTTGCCGCCCACTGTATCGCTGATCGGCATCGACGGGCTGTTTGCTCACAAAGGCCGACTTATCGCGATACAAAACGGCATCAGTCCGCAACGTGTTATCGAAATTAAGCTTGATAACGCGCAGGAGTCCGTTACCAGCATTACGGTTTTGGCACAAAACCTTGCGAATTTTGATGAACCAACGCTGGGCACATCAACAGCAGGCGGACTAGTTTTTGTCGCATCAAGCCAATGGCCCAAATATGCCCCCGGCGGCGGCGTTGCTGACGGTCAAACACTTACGCCCACGGTTATTTTGCGGTTACCAGACTAAGCGCGTCTCACTGCCTGCCTTAACTGTTGCGTTAAACTATTGTCAGGCCATATGCTCTTGCGTCTATGCATACAGAAACGCAGGGGGCTTTGTGGCTGACAGTAATATCCCAAACGACTTGTCCTACCCGGACCTAGACGCTTTTCAGTCGCACGCAAAAGCGCTGCGTGAGCATCTGCGCCTGACCCCGACACAGGCTTGGGAAAGCCCCACCAAAGACAGGCTGGTGGGCACAGACTGCCATCCGGTGTTAAAGTTGGAACTGTTCCAGAAAGCCGGGTCATTCAAAGCCCGCGGTGCACTAACAGTTGTCTCTCGCATGAACGAGGAGGAAAAAGCCCGCGGCCTTGTCGCCGGCACTGGCGGAAATCACGGCGTCGCTGTTGCACTGGCGGCAAAAACATATGGCGTGGACGCCAAAATCATCGTGCCCAAAACCATCAACGCCATGCGCCTGCAAGCAATCAAAGACCTGGGTGCAGCGGTGATGCAGGTTGAAAGCATCACTGATGTTCTGGATATGATGGTCGAGGTAGCAGAAGACGAAGGCCGCACGGTTGTCCACCCATTTGAAGGCGAAAACATAACGCTCGGCACCGGCACCCTGGGGGCTGAATTTATGGAACAAATCCCTGATCTGGACGCAGTGATTGTGCCCATTGGCGGCGGCGGGCTGGCATCGGGCGTGGCCTGCGCGGTTAAGCAAGCCAACCCGGACTGCGCGGTATACGGAGTTGAACCGGTGGGCGCCAAAAGCATGACGCTGGCATTCCAAACCAACACAACAGGCGTTTTACCAGGCGGCCCGAAAAGCATCGCGGATTCGCTATCTGCGCCCTATTCTGCACCCTATAGCTACGCAGTTTGTCGCAAATTTATAGATGAAATTGTTTTGATCGAAGACAATGACATGCGCCGCGCGATGAAAATACTGTTTGAAGACCTGAAGCTCGCCGTTGAACCGGCGGGGGCAGCAACCACCGCCGCACTGATTGGCCCGCTGAAAGAAAAATGCGCCGGAAAAAAAGTCGGGTTGATCATTTGCGGGGCCAACATCGGCACCAAAACCTTCTTCGAGCTTATCAAGGATATTTAACGACTCTTCAGGGCAGCACCTCGGGTGTGGCAACGAAATCCAACTCGTCTGGAAAAATGCGCCTCTCGAACACACCCAAATGAGCCAGATAGCCAGATTTGTAGAAAAAAGGCACCAGCGTCTTGATGGTTTGCCTGCTGCCGTCCGGCATTTTCACCGTAATCAACCGCCAGCCGTTTCCTTGCGGCGCTACTTCAAGCGACACCACCTCAACTTTAATGATACGGCTGTGTTTTGCTGGGCGCTCATAGTCAAATCCCAACAAAATAAGCGCCACAACGACAACAAAGATAATTTCTTTTTTCACGGTGCTGTCTCCAGTTCACGCAACGCCCATGTTGCTGCTTCTGCAACAACTGAATTTTCATCCTGCTGCAATAGACGAACCTGAGCAAGCAGGCTTTTATCGCCGGAGTTGCCTGCGGCAACCAAAACATTGCGCACAAATCTGTCCCGGCCGATGCGTTTTATCGGGCTGCCTGAAAAGATCTGCCTGAAATCAGCATCACCCAGTTCAAGCAAATCACTGAGTGCCGGTGCTCCCAACTCAACCCGCGCATGAAAAGCAGCCTCACTGGCAGTACTCGCGAATTTGTTCCACGGGCAGGCGGCCAAGCAGTCATCGCAGCCATAAATACGATTGCCCATGGCTTTCCTGAACTCAAGCGGGATCGGGCCTTTATTTTCAATGGTCAGATAGGAAATACAGCGCCGGGCATCGATTTTATAGGGCTCGGGGAAGGCGCCTGTGGGGCAGGCATCGATACAGGCACTGCAGCTGCCGCACTGATCCTCATGCGGTGTGTCGGCGGGCAGGTCCATGTCGGTATAAATGGCACCCAGAAACAACCAGCTGCCATATTCACGCGATACCATATTTGTGTGCTTGCCCTGCCAGCCCAATCCGGCGGCAGCAGCAAGTGGTTTTTCCGGCACCGGCGCAGTATCGACAAATACTTTCAGCTCGCAGTTGTAGGTGGCAACCATTTGACGCGCCAGCGCCTTCAGGCGCTTTTTGAGCAAGTCGTGATAGTCTTTTCCTCGGGCATAAACCGATATATTGCCACTGGAACGCTGCTCCAACAGCGGGCGAGGGTCGTCCTTGGGGCCATAGTTGAGCGCCACCATGACGACAGATTTGGCGTCCGGCCACAGGTTTTGCGGACTTTCCCGGTGATGCAGCCGGTCCGCCAGCCACGCCATTGAACCATGATGGCCCTTGCCCACGAACTCGCGCAAGCCTCGGGCGATGCCCTCGCTCACATCGGCGCTGGTAATGCCGAACTGATCAAAACCAAGCGCAAAGGCGTCCTGCTGCAATTGAGCGCGAATGCCTTCGTTTTCCGGCATGGTCAAAAGTCCGGATCCTGGTAATGAGCGGGCGGGCGAAGGCCAGTGATACGGTCATCCAGCAGCGCGCGAATAGATCGACGGGATTTAACCCGCACATACCATTCTTTCACCAAAGGCCAATCGTCAAAATGGATATCGCCGAAATAATCGATCACCGACACGTGTGCGGCTGCAGCTGCGTCTGCCATAGTAAACTGCGGCCCGGCCAGATAGTGCCGTCTTTCTGCCAGAAAAGAGATATATTTCAGATGAGTTTTCAGGTTATGGGCGGCGCAGCGTACCGCTTCCGAATCGGGTTCACCCAACCCCAAAAAACGTTTAAACAATTTCTCTGACACCACATGGCGCGATACTTCGCTGCCTAGTTTGGTGTGGAACCAGCCAACCAATCGCCTTGCCTCATAACGTTCATCTGCACTGCCCAGCAAAAGCGGTGGCTCAGGCACAATTTCTTCCAGATACTCCGCGATCGCCATTACTCCGGAATAGGCGTGGCCATCATCCATCACCAGAACTGGTACCTCCCCGGCGGGATTAAGCGCCAAAAACGCCGGGCGGCGCTCCCATTCTTTTTCCAATCGCAAGGTAAAATCAATGCGCTTCTCCAGAAGAAGCACACGAACGAAGCGCGCGGCGGGACTGAGCCAATGATGATACAATATGGGCATAACACCCCTCTCATACCTCATGATGAGAAGGTCGCCAATCGCCAAAAGGGACACTGCTACAGTTTTTTAAGCGGACAGTGCCTCAATTTCCTGCGCAGCATCATCGCTAACCGGATGCTCGAGCCGATCAAGCATTTCCTTAGGCGCGACTTGCCAAAATTCCTCGCGCTTGGTCTCCCAGTTTGACAGCAGCGTTGCTGCCCAGCGGGAATGGGTTTCCCCCAGGTGCTCCTCGATCATACCTTTAAGGAGCTGCTCCCAGTAAGCACTGGCGAGCCGGTTGAACACTACAGTTTCGCCGTTGATATAGTCTGCCATCGTACCGTCTTCGTCATAGACAAAGGCCATGCCGCCGGTCATGCCTGCGCCGAAGTTATCACCTACCTTGCCGAGAATAGCCGCCGTGCCGCCAGTCATATATTCGCAGCCATTGGCACCGCAGCCTTCAACAACAACATTGGCGCCGGAATTGCGAACTGCAAACCGTTCGCCTGCGCGACCCGCGGCAAATAACTTGCCTGCTGTCGCGCCGTACAACACCGTGTTGCCAATGATGGTATTGTCGCGCGAATTGAAAGTGGCGCGGTTTGACGGTCGCACAACAATGGTGCCACCAGACAGGCCCTTGCCCACATAGTCATTGGCATCGCCCGCCACTTCAAGTTTCAGCCCCTGCACAGCAAAGGCACCCAATGATTGGCCGGCAGAGCCCCGCAGTCGCACGGTCACGTGGTCCGGATTCAAGCCGGTCATGCCGAAAGTTCGGGTGATTTCACTGGAGAAACGCGTACCAATCGCTCGCAGGGTGTTTTGCACCGAATAGGTCAGCTGCATTTTCTCACCGCGGCTGAACACCGCTTGCGCGTCCTTCAGCATTTGGGCATCAAGCGTATCAGGCACCGGGTTACGGCCCTCAAGGGTACACACCAGTTTAGTGTTGCGCCCACTAACCTGTACCAACAGCGGATTAAGGTCCAGGTCATCCAGATGGTCCGCGCCGCGGCTGACTTGATGCAGGAGATCCGTACGACCAATGATGTCATCGAGGTGCTCGACGCCCAGTTCAGCAAGAATTTCGCGGGTTTCCTCGGCGATAAAGCTGAACAGATTGACGACCTTTTCTGCGCTGCCGTCAAATTTGGCTCGCAATTTTTCGTCCTGCGTGCAAATGCCGACCGGACAGGTGTTGGAGTGGCATTGGCGCACCATTATGCAGCCCATAGCCACCAATGATGCAGTGCCAACGCCGTATTCCTCGGCCCCTAGCATGGCGGCGATCACTACATCGCGGCCGGTTTTAATGCCGCCGTCGGTGCGCAGGGTTACCCGGTGGCGCAGGTTGTTGAGGGTCAGCACCTGATTAACCTCTGCCAGCCTAATTTCCCACGGGGTCCCGGCATATTTAATGCTGGTTTGCGGGCTGGCGCCAGTGCCGCCCGAATGGCCGGAAATCAGAATCACATCAGCGTGCGCCTTGGCAACACCAGCGGCGATGGTGCCGATACCAGCGGAAGACACCAGTTTCACACAAACTTTGGCGCGCGGGTTGATCTGTTTTAGGTCGTAAATCAGCTGCGCCAAATCCTCGATTGAGTAAATATCATGATGCGGCGGCGGGGAAATAAGCATCACGCCCGGCGTCGAGTGCCTGAGTTTTGCGATCATTTCGGTGACCTTGAAGCCCGGTAACTGACCGCCTTCACCGGGCTTAGCACCCTGCGCCACTTTAATTTCGATTTCGTCGCAGGCGTTCAAATATTCTGCTGTAACGCCAAAACGTCCAGAGGCTATTTGCTTGATCGGGCTATTGGCATTGTCGCCGTTTTCAAAAGGTTTATAGCGGCGCTTGTCTTCACCACCTTCGCCGGATACCGACTTGGCGCCAATGCGGTTCATGGCAATCGCTAGGGTTTCGTGTGCTTCTTTCGATAACGCACCCAGCGACATACCTGGCGTGATGAAACGCTTGCGAATTTCAGTGATCGATTCCACCTCGTCCAGCGCCAATGGTTCTTCAGGGCGGCGGAAGTCCAGCAGGTCGCGCAGGTTTACCGGTGGCAGGCTGGCCAAACCGCGTGAGTAAGTTAGATATTTGGCGTAATTGTCGTTGCCAACAGCGGTTTGTAGCAAATGAATAAGGTGGCCGTCATGGCTGTGTACTTCGCCGTCGCGGCGGTAACGATAAAGCCCGCCTATCGGCAGGGCGATATTGCCTTCAAAGAAAGCTCTGGCATGTTGTTCCAGTACTTTTTGCTGCACACCTGCAAGCCCGATACCGGAAATTTTGGTCGGCATGCCGGGGAAAAATTCCGCAACCAATGCCCGCGACAGACCGAGCGCTTCGAAGTTGTTGCCGCCCCGATAGCTGGAGATAACCGAAATACCCATCTTGGACATGATCTTGAGTAGACCCTGATCGATGGCCTCAATGGCACGGTTAATACAAGTAGTCAGATCATAGTCACCGAACAGGCCTTTGGCATGTCGTTCAGCGATGGTGTCCTGCGCCAAATAGGCATTAACCGTGGTCGCGCCCGCACCGATCAGCACAGCGAAGTAATGCGGGTCTAAACACTCTGACGATCGCACATTAAGACTGGTGAAGGTTCGCAGCCCTTGGTTAACCAAATGTGTGTGCAGTCCACCGGTCGCCAAGATCATCGGCACCGGCGCGCGCTCAGCGCTGATGTTTTCATCGGACAGGAAAATATGCCCGCGGCCTTCACGCACAGCGTCTTCTGCTTCCCTGTTAATGCGCTGCAGTGCCGCCCTCAGCGCATTTTTACCGTCCGCCAGTTCAAACGTGCAATCAATAACCTCAGCAGACGCCCCGAAATGCTTGATCAGGGTCTGCCATTCACGATTCGATATCACCGGACTGTCGAGCACGATCGAATCTGCCTGGGTGTGGCCTTCGTCCAGCACGTTGCCGAAATTGCCAAAGCGAGACTTCAGGCTCATCACCCGATGTTCGCGCAGGCTGTCGATGGGCGGGTTTGTAACCTGACTGAAGTTCTGCCGGAAATAGTGCGATAAGTTACGGTAATTGTTAGACAGCACTGCCAGCGGCGTGTCATCACCCATGGAACCAATCGCTTCTTTGCCAGTCATCACCTGAGGCTGCAGAATAAGTTCCAAGTCTTCATGGGTAAGCCCCGCCATCACTTGGCGTGTGCGCAGTTCAGCACCGCTGATTGTAGGCGTTTCCGGGCCCTTGTAGCCGGGCAAGTCTTCAATCGCCTTAATGTCCTGAACCCAGTCTTCGTAAGGCTGAGCGTCAGCGAGCCGGTCTTTAATTTCACGGTCGTGGTAAAAACGACCTTCCTGCAAATCAAGGGCGATCATTTGCCCGGGGCCAAGCGCACCTTTTTCGCGCACAGTATCTTCGCCCACGACGACCATGCCGGTTTCGGACCCCACCAAAAGGAAGCCATCGTTGGTGACGGTGTAACGCATGGGCCTGAGGCCATTTCGGTCCAGACCCGCTACAACCCACCGGCCATCACAGGCCGCCAGCGCCGCCGGGCCATCCCAAGGCTCCATCACCGAATTGGTATAGGCATACATATTGAGATGCGACTGCGGCATGGTGGTTTTTTTGGACCAGGCTTCGGGCACTAATAGAGTTTTCACCATAGGGGCCGAACGACCGGCCCGAACCATAACCTCAAACACAGCGTCGAGCGCAGCGGAATCAGAGGCACCGTTAGGCACCACTGGTTTAATATCTTCCGAATTTTCACCGAAAGCGATAGAAGCCATGCGAATTTGGTGACTTTTCATCCAGTTTTTATTGCCGCGGATCGTATTAATCTCACCGTTGTGGGCGATCATACGAAACGGTTGGGCCAGCCACCACTGCGGGAATGTATTGGTGGAGTAACGCTGATGGTACACGGCAAAGGACGAGACAAAACCATCGTCCTGCAGGTCAGGATAGAAAATCGCCAGCTGTTCTGCCAGAAACAGTCCTTTGTATATGACCGACCGGCACGACAACGAGCAGATGTAAAAACCCGGTATTTGCGCCGAAATAGCCGCACGCTCAATACGTCGGCGGATTAAATACAAATGACGTTCAAAAGTTTCCTCATCCACGCCCTTGGAGTTTTCGATCATAATCTGTTCGATTTCGGGGCGGGTGGCTTCGGCCTTTTCACCGACGACAGAGATGTCGACCGGCACCTGACGCCAGCCATAAATGGTATAGCCAAAGGTCAAAATTTCAGTTTCCACGATCGTACGGCAGGTTTCTTGCGCCGCCAGGTCTAGCCGAGGCAAAAACGCCATGCCAACCGCGAGTTTGCTGTCGCTGGGCTCATGGCCGGTGGCCTTGACATGTTCTTTGAAAAATTCCTGCGGCAGCTCAAGGTTGATGCCTGCGCCGTCGCCGGTTTTACCGTCTGCATCCACAGCGCCGCGGTGCCAAATGGCCTTTAACGCTTCGATGCCGCGCAGCACCACATCACGGCTGGGCCGACCATCCAACGCCGCCACGAGGCCAACACCGCACGCGTCCCGCTCTTCAGCTGGGTCATACAGGCCCTGCGGTCCCGGAATATGTTCATTGTAATGAGGTATCATGTCTGTCTCCGAGGCACTAGGGGGGTCAAGCGGCGTTTTGCGCTTGTTGATTCAGGAATTTGATCATGGAGCTCGCTGCGTCGCGGCCATCGCGGATTGCCCAGACAACCAGCGAGGCACCGCGCACAATATCACCAGCGGCGAAAACGCCGTCCAGGTTGGTCATCAGGCTTTGGTGGTCAACCGTTACGGTTCCCCAACGACTTACCCGGAGCTCAGGCGCGCCGAACAAGGCAGGCAGGTCCTCCGGCTCAAATCCCAGCGCCATGATCGCCAGGTCACAATCTAGATGAAACGCGCTATCAGGCACTGGTTCGGGGGCTTGCCGCCCGGTCGAATCGCCCGCACCCAGTCGCATTCTGTATGCACGAACGCCGGATACGTCTTGGTCGCCGACAAAGGCCTCAGGCCCTGCAAGCCATACGAATTCAACACCTTCTTCTTCAGCATTCTTCACTTCCTGGGCAGAACCCGGCATGTTTTCGCGGTCTCGCCGATACAGGCATTTTACCGACTTTGCCCCTTGGCGCACGGCAGTGCGAACACAGTCCATCGCTGTGTCACCGCCGCCAATGACCACTATGTTTTTGCCCTTCGCATCAAGTGCGCCGCTGTCAAACTCGGGCACTTTGTCGCCGAAGCCCTTGCGGTTGGAGGCAACAAGATAATCCAACGCCTCACGGATATTGCCAAGCCCGACGCCGGGAACCTTGAGGCTCCGTGGGCGGTACACACCAGTAGCAATCAACAGCGCGTCATGTTTTTCGCGCAGGTCGGCCAGGTTTTCTTCCCGGCCAACTTCAAAATCCAAGTGAAATGTAATGCCCGATTGCTCGAGCCTGCCTGTACGGCGGCCCACAACGTCTTTTTCCAGCTTAAAACCGGGAATACCGTATACAAGAAGTCCGCCCGCGCGGTCATAGCGATCATAAATATGAACCTGAAACCCGGCGAGGCGCAATTGTTCCGCCGCCGCCAACCCCGCAGGGCCCGCGCCTATGATGCCAATGGTCTCATCGCGCTCGGTCGCTGGCTCTATCGGTTTGATCCATCCCTGCTGCCAAGCGGTGTCAGCGATATACTTTTCCACGCTGCCGATGGTAACCGCATCAAAGTCCTTTTCGATCACGCAATTGCCTTCGCACAGACGGTCTTGCGGGCAGATACGGCCACAAATTTCCGGCATGTTGTTGGTGGCAGACGCCATTTCATAAGCGTCTTGCAGCCGGCCTTCGGCCGTGAGTTTCAACCAATCGGGGATATTGTTACCCAGCGGACAATGAATATGGCAAAAAGGCACACCGCACTGGCTGCAACGGCTGGCCTGCACTTTGGCCGCCTCGGGGTTAAACTCAGCGTAGATTTCATCAAAATCCAGGCGCCGGGTGTCTGCTTCCCGCTTGGGCGGCGTTTTCTGGTCGACGGAGACAAATTTCAACAGATCATCGGCCATGTGGTTTCCTTTAGAGTGAGAAGTAGACCGCACGGTGAAGTTTCAGCATCTGCTGAAGCGAAAAACCGTCAATGCAATTCACTTGTCTTGTAATTTTCATACTCAAATGAGTGAGTGGCGCGCAGTATATGTTCAAAAAATCAAAAAATTAAGCAAAAAATGCCATATAGGTAAATATAACTGCCCTAATATTTGATAGTTTCTTGGAAAATATACAATTTTCTATGTTTTCTTCAATTGATAGTTCCATATTGGTACCAATATCATAGTCGCCAGCGGACTGGTCCGCTGCTAAACTGGCCAGCGGGGGACGAATCAGCTGTGCATGGCAGACCGATAAAGCCGCATAACAACCAAACGGCGGCACCGCCACTACAGCAAGGGAGATACAAGTGACAATTATCCAGATTTTTGTGCTAGCGCTTGTGCAGGGCATCACCGAGTTTTTGCCAATCAGCTCAAGTGGTCACTTAATACTGGTACCTGCCCTGACCGGCTGGCCAGACCAAGGACTATTGATGGATGTGGCCGTACACGTAGGCACGTTGGTTGCGGTGCTGGCTTATTTTTGGCGCGACACCTGTGGCTTGGCATTAGCGGGCCTGGGCAGTGTTGGCGTTGCGCCCGCCAGGCGCGCCGTCGAGGGAAGTCATTACCAAAAACTTTTTTGGGCCATGGTTATCGCCACCATTCCCATGGTAATTGTCGGCGGCGTTATGGTCGCAACCGACGCAAGTGACATGCTACGCAACGCCGAAGTGATCGCGGCAACTTCGATCATTTTTGGTGTTTTGCTCTATATCGCTGACAAACGCGGCGCAACCAGCAAAACCACCGAACAAATGGCGATCAAGCCCGCACTGCTGATTGGATTGGCCCAAGTGCTGGCACTTATCCCCGGCACCAGCCGGTCAGGCGTAACCATGACAGCGGCGCGTATGCTGGGTTTTTCTCGGGTGGAAGCCGCCCGCTTTTCCATGCTGCTGTCAATTCCGGCCATCCTGGCCTCGGGCACCGCAGCAACCCTGAAAGCACTTGAAGAATCGAGTGCGTTCGCCTTCGGAGACGCCGCACTGGCCGCAGGCCTGTCATGCGCAGCGGCCCTGCTGGCAATCCATTTTCTAATGCGCTGGCTGGCCCATGCCAGCATGACCATATTTGTTGTGTACCGCGTACTTTTGGGCGTTGCGCTCTTTACCATGATCGGCGCGGGTGTGATTTAGCCGGTAAGGCAATTGGCAAGATAACCGACACTGTGCGGGAATGACCCTTGACAGCACCGAGCGCGCGGGCTAAATCCCGCGCACCATTTCTTGATTGTTGCCCTCTCTAGATTGCCCAGATGGCGGAATTGGTAGACGCGCTAGCTTCAGGTGCTAGTGTCCCTTGTGGACGTGGAGGTTCGAGTCCTCTTCTGGGCACCAAACTATTCAAACTATTCAATTACTTACGCCTATTTGGTGCAATTTTGGCGCAATGCGATTTGCAGTATGCGCTTAATTTGAATCTGTACCAAGCATGTAAATTGCCGCAGACTCCGTTACCGTACCGTCATGCAAGCCATCTGCTATTTTTGCGTATGCGTCGGGGTTGAGTGCGTCGATATGCGTAAACGCTTCGGCCCGCCTGCATTCTTTTGAGCATCAAGAATTGTATTGCACCTTTGCCAGAGTGCTTGCGGCACAATCTGTTCAAACTCACCGGCGATGCGGAGCACGTTTTCGTCCGTGAGAAGACGCTTTATTTGCGGCGCATGATCACTAGGCGTCGTAAAAGACCGTAGTCTATCCCGCCGAGAGCATTGAACCGATCATACCCAGAAGAAAACCCAGCACGGCACCAATCGGTGGTGCCCAGCGTTTTTCAAGCTTCGCTTGGGGCGCTAAATCCTGAAAAACTGAATATAAAATGCCACCCGCCGCAAAAAGCATGATCGCTGAAACAATAGCGGGCTCATCATACAACCATATATACCCAGATACCCCGACGGCTGGTCCCAGAAACGCCATCGCTGTAAAAGCTGTAATTATTTGGTTGGGCGAAACAAGACGAGCCTCTATTAATTCGCGGTAGGCGTTGAAGCCTTCAGGTAAATTTTGAAGTGCAATCAATCCAGCCAACAAATACGCGATCTCAACGTTTGTCGCAAACGCTGCGCCTAAAGCCAGAGATTCGGGGATAAAATCGGATAACATTGCAGCCAGTTGGCTCGCTGGCGTATTTTTCTTTGCCAGATACATATCCAGCATCATGAAGGCAAACCCACCAGCAACAAAACACACGGACGACGATAGTAAATCAAGGTTCTCCGTTCCCTCAGGAACCAAAACCAACGCAACGGCTGACAACAGAGCGCCACCGCCAAAAGCAATCACACTGTGCCGAAATTCTTCCTCAAGCCACCTGGCTTTAATATGTTCGACCCGCGCGAAGGCAGCCCCCAGCGGCATGGCCAAACCCGCAATTAGCGTGGTCAGAAAGACAGCTTGCAGCAATGACATGTTTACTTATCCCCGCGAACAAATTTACAGTGGGCAAGGACAAGGGCGCTTTGACGTCTCCCTATTCTATCGGTGGTCATTGCTGTTTGCACCTAAAACCGGCCCACGATCAGTGCCTGCACTACATGCTCGTCCGTGTTGCGTTCGCCCAGTTTATTGATCCAGAACTGATACTCGATACCTGCGAAGAGGTGCCCGGGTTTACCCAGCAAACTCTTGCCCAAGTCATACCGAAACTGTGGTTGACCGAGCACATGCCAGGATACGTCCTCCCCAAATTCATTTCGCCGCCCATCGATGTATTCAATATGCCCTTCAATGCTGAAGTCCTGATTTCCAATGTTGAACGGCAACGCCCAGTTAACGTCCACCATAAAACTATCGGTCTCAGCAGGTGCGCCGCCATCATCTGTGCCGCTGCTGCCATCGATGTAGGCAGTGATATCGGTGTTAAGGAAGCCGAACTGGTGTAGCCCCCAGGAAAGGCGTACGCCAGGCAAGAACTTGAAGACCTTGGCTTCTTTGGCGTAGTTGACACCGGCGAGAACACCTACATCTTTTACTGGTCCGAAGGACACATCGGAACCAGTGATTTTTCCGAGACTAAAGTTGGCATAAAATTCGCCGTAAATGTCAAAGCCTGTATCTTCCGCATCCGTAAAATCAACGAAGAAGAAATTGTCGCCGTATTTCCAAACGTCGGCATGCTGCAGGGTGTAAATGAAGGCGTCTTGCTGGGCGTTATCAGGTGTGAAGGCAATCTTAAAATTATTGCCGTACTGAAGATGGAACTCGGTAGTTTGCCACTGGAAAAAAGAGGGAGACTTTCCCTCTTCTTGGCTGGTAGCTGGCTGTGCTATCAAATTGGCGAGTATCAAGGCGACACTTGCATGTTGTACCATAGCCTTAAACCGAAAGCTTATTTGCCTCACGTCAGGTTTCCTCTGATTGATACGTTTCACGCAAGAACAAGAACAGAAACAAGGCAACCGAAAGCGCTAGCGGAATAATTATCAGCGCCCATTGGTAGTCGCTGATCGTTGGCGCCGCAACTACACGCTCAGCATCAATTTCTGCAAATCGGGCGATCAGACTGGTGCCTGCAAGTACCCTGCCCGGTATTGCCATAATGATACCGCCGACAACAAACTGTACGGCGTTAACAACAGCTGCTGAAGTGCCGATCAGGCTTGGCTTCACGAGTTCGGCTCCAATTGGGAAGTTCAGCATCGACCCACCGGACATGAAGCCCCAAAGGAAGAAGGCAATTGACGCTGCTTCAACGCTCATTGAAGGGTTAGCTATTATATAGATGATCGCCAACAACTGGAACGCACACCCCATGGCCATCGGTAACTTGCGGCGTTTCATTTTGTCGGAAACCCACCCAAAAACAGGCGCTCCAAAGGCCAGTCCCAGCCACATGGTTGCGCTGACACCGAAGGCATCAATTGATTCCATCCCGCCAGCGATCAGAAACCGCGGGCCCCATACGACGCCGAGTGCCAGCATGGACCCAAACGTAGCACCGCCAATAAGAGCGTTAATCCAGCTGTCCGAAATGGCGCAAACCGAGTTGATACGTTCAATCAAATCCTTGAGAAACGGTATCAATCCAGGCCAGCTGTCGTCCTCATCGCCAATTTGGTGGGGGGAACGCATAATAATAAACATCAGAACGGTCAAAACCAGGCCGCCAGTGGCAAGGCTGTTCAGGAGAATATCCCAGGAGAATTCAGTTACCAGTGACCCCAGAACTTTCTGTCCGGCGATTGCCGCGAGAGAGGCAACAAACTGTACCCAGCAAAACATGAAGCCATATTTGGCCGCCCCGAACCATTTGCCGCCGACAAATCCTGCCCCGACAAATCCGAACGAACCGCCGATAGCCATCAATATTTGGCCGGCGATTAACATTTCGGTACCAGACGCATTGGCAAATACAAAGCCTCCCAGCGTAACGATTGCGCAGGCTGCCGGCAGCACCCAGCGCATGCCCAGTTTATCGAGAATGGACCCGCTACCAAACTGAACAACTGCAAATGCCCAAGTGTATATGGAGCCGATTATGCCGACCTGGGTCACTGTAAGGCCCAAGTCCTCAATCATGTTGACGTTGGTAACGGCATATCCAGTTTGGAATGTGAAAACAAAAACAACAAAGGCAACACCGAGTAGCCAATTTATCCAGGCTTGAAATCCGCCTAGTTTGCTATCTGTTGTTGCTTGCGGTCCATCTGCGACTGCGTCTGACATGATTTTTCCCCAATCTTTTCAGTTGCCTAGCCACAAATGGCTAGTCGGTTGTTAAACTCCTGGTAAACTGTTCGTTTGTGATATGCGGATTGCGTGAATAAAGCAGTTCTCCTGCGACATAAGTCGCCCTTGCTGTTCGGTCGTCCCCCAAAGTCATCAAGACAAAGAGCATTTCATCGATATTGCGCGCATATTTCATGCGATATTCAAGAACTGGTGTGGCGTTCAGGTCCAGCACAGTGAGGTCGGCTTCCATACCCACTTCAATGCTGCCAATTTTATCGTCAAGATACAGCGCATTGGCAGCGCCGCGGGTTGCCAGATAAAAGGCGTGCGGTGCGCTCAGCGAATAGCCACTCATTTGTGCAACCTTGTAGGCCTCGTTCATGGTTACCAGCTGTGAAAAATTAGTGCCCGCACCCAAGTCGGTCGCCAGACCTACACGGATGGGTCGCTCGGCTTTCATCGCCGTTTCCAGGCTAAACAGTCCACTGCCGAGGAATAGATTGGACGTCGGACAGTGGGATATTGCTGTACCTGTTTCAGGGAGAACCTGAAACTCTGCTTCGGTCAAGTGAACACCGTGACCGTGAATTGCCCGAGGGCCAAGTTGCCCATAGCGCCTGTAAACATCAAGTTATCCGTCGCAGTCAGGGTACAGTTCCTTAACCCACTCGATTTCACCCTTGTTTTCAGAAACATGACTTTGCAGATAGGTGCCGGGGTGTTCTTGCCATACCGCGCCGGTCATTTCCATCTGCTCGGGCGTACTTGTCGGGGCAAATCGGGGTGTGACGCAGTAAAGTTGGCGACCGTTGCCATGCCAACGTTTAATTAATTCCTTGGTCTGGTCGTATCCGGATTGCGGTGTGTCGGTAAGTGCTTCTGGGGCGTTGCGGTCCATCAGAACCTTACCTGCGATATTACGCATGTTGAGCTTTTGTGATTTTTCGAAAAAGGCATCGACAGACGTTGGGTCAACTGTACAAAAAACCGTTGCAGTGGTGGTCCCTGCCCTCAGGCATTCTCTCAGGAATACACGCGCAACCTCACTGGCGTGGTCTTTGTCGCGGAAGGTTTGCTCGGCGACAAAGGTGTATTTGTTGAGCCAGTCCAACAGTTGTTTGCCATAGGCGCCGATAATTTCCGTTTGCGGATAATGTACATGGCAATCGATGAACCCAGGCATGATCAACGCATCGGTGTACCGCGTGACAGGTATGTCTTTGGCTAGTGTTGGCTGAATATCCGTGGCGGGCCCAAATGCGACTATCTTTCCATCATCGATAACAACGATGGCGTCTTCCTCGTAGACGAGGCATTCGCTTACAGGTTTGGCAAAAGGATTATCTTTAAACGAAATGGCAGAGCCACGAATAGCATGCCTCATGAGGTTACTCCTTTAAGTAAGATAGCAACTAAAGGAACAACTCGTAACTACTGAGGGTAGCCTATCATAAAACTTATACGAGAAGAAGGTGGTAACTTAGAATAAGAAAAGTCGGTCTGAAAGGAATATTGGTTTGTTTCTAATTGTTCGACACCAAGGGTTTCCAGCTCAACCGGTATCTCACCAGCAAACCATTATGGTCGGAGAGTGTTCTGCGTCCTTTGATTTTAGGAGCATCTGATCGTTCTTCTTCGAACATATTGTCAACCAGAATTGCCTTCACTTTGACTTGTTTTCCTGACCTCCAGGCTTGCCAGTCCTGTGTTTCCAGCCAGGGTTCACTGCTTTCATATTCCATACGAACATCACACTCAGATGGTACGATGACGACACAATAATGCTGAACAAGCTTGATATCTTCGACTTGCTCGCGGTCACGTTCCACATAACCCATTCTTTCACGGGCTTGCTTCATGTTAAAGTCACCACCGAAAATTAGGGGTTGTTCGACATCGACGCCCTCTTTCATGGTTTCATTCAGATGGTCAATTTGTAGTGAGTGGGCGGTTAGCGATCGTTCTTCAGACACGCCTGTTGTCGTGCCTCCGGCATTCATGTGAATGGTAAACATCTGCAAGAAGCCAGGCATGCCGGGCACCTGGATACCAACAGCCAACATCCCTTTGTTGGCGCCGCAGTCGAAGCCCGCGCATTCATAGCGGTAAAAGGGTTGGCTAGTTTTGCCCAAGATTGGCCAGTCGCTAAGAATATAGAGCCCAGAGTCCATGATTTTACCGATGCGTTCGCCTTTAAAAAAGCTACGGCCTTTTTTGAAATCTTCGGGCGCGCGATCAGAAAAGTCGGGCATTTTATCGCTTGCTTTGGGTCCACGTACCCAATTTGGGTATCCCGAGAGTTCAATCATTCGTTTGATAGATGAACGAAACCCCTCCTGAATCATGACAATGTTTGGCTGCTCACCTCTTTTGCGCATTGCGGCGAGTTCGGCTCCAATCAACTTGGTTGCTTTGGCGCGGTTGCTGCGGAGTGGCCATGGCAGCGCCGCAATATTGTATATCAGAACGTCAATTTCCGTGCTGTGCTCACCCGTGTCAGGATTAATGCTGATTTCAGGCGGTGCTGTAATATTGCTCTGTGGAACTGATGGCTCCGGAAGGCGGGTCGCACAGACCGACAGCACCAACAATAATGGCAATAAAAAGCCAGTTTTTTCTATAATGGCAGTTGACTGCTTCATTCGGTCAAACACACCTAGAATGCGAATGTTCGCGTGATAAATGTGCCAACGGTGAATTGATTTTCGGAGCCAAAAGTATCGACAAGAGGACTGTCTTTAATGTCGCCTAATAGTCTGGAGTACCGACCATAAGCGTTGACCGCCCACTTATCAGACAATTCCCAGCGCGCGCCAATATCCGCCCGTACGTCTTGAAACGAGGTTCCAGGCCTGAATTCCGGCAGACCAGAGGCTAACGCTTGGTTTGCTGTAACACCAAAAAACCGTTGTGCCCTTTTATCGTCAATCCAGCTGCCAGTAACGCCAAACAACAATGAAAAATTATCGGATTGGTGAATAACTGCGTTGAGCGACAGTTCTACTGCCGCGCCGTTATCATCTTTCAGCAAATCATTGAATAGACGTAAGCGAGCCGAGAAACGCTTTGCTACGAGAACTTTGGCATACAGACCAAAATCCAAGCTGGCGTCGATATCGCCCAGTCCGTTCAGAACGGGATTTTCATCCTCGTTCCGCCACGGTGTAAAATGAGCCACGGGCCCAAACTGGAAATTACTGAGCCCAAGTAGATTGAGTGAGGCCCCGTCATTTTCCAAGGTCAGGTATTTGTCAAATTTGATGTACAAAGCGGCTTTGGGGCGGAATTCATAGTCATCAGACCCAAAATAGTCCGGGCCAAAACTGGGCCCGGCACCAATTGTTATCTGTGAAACATCTGGCAAGACAAGGTCGCTGAAAGCTTGAAGGCCGGAGTATATATTACTGTCCGACTGCGCGAATGTAGCCCCTGACATGAGTGTAGTTGCTAACGCTGCGACAGCAGTACGGCTGACAAGTGTCTTCGTAATTTTCATAAATTTCCGTTTCCAAAACCAAATAGACAACATCGGCAAAACCGAGGACCCTGATTATCCAATGTTGCTAATCTTATGCTGTTTTACATAATTGGCAAAGTCAGAAATCGGCATTGGTTTCGCATGCAGATAACCCTGAGAAAAACTTACTCCTAGTGATTTCAGAGCATCAAACTGTGCCTGCAGTTCCACGCCTTCAGCAACGGTTTGGAGACCCAATATCTGGGCCATTTCCGTGATACTTTTAATTAAATGGCTTCTAAGGGCATTGGTTTCCATGCCGCGAACAAAGCTTTGGTCAATCTTAAGATAATCTACATTTAATTTTTCCAAATGTTGAAAATTGGAATATCCGGTTCCAAAATCATCAATAGCCAACCGGATGGACTTGCTACGTAATTGTTCAATGTTTTCGGCAACCTCCCCTACGTTTGAAGCTTCTTGTTCCGTTACTTCAACAGTAACAGACTGACAAGGCCGGCCGTTCAGAGTTTTGGTCAATATTCGATCAACATGGCCAGATGCGATGTCATCGGGAAAGGTATTTACAGCCATTCTGATTCGCCCGAACAAACCTGCGGCCATCAATTCATCGATAGCCTTTTTGATAACAATTTCCGTCAGCTGACGGGTCTGGCCATTTCTTTCTATCTCACCGATAAAGACATCGGGTCGTATTTGTTGATTGCCTTCGTCGCGCCAGCGGCACAGAACTTCACACCCCTCCAGATGCCCGTTGTCCAGCCGGAATATAGGTTGATAAACGCAGTCCACCGTTCGGTAATTGAGACTGCGTTTCAGCTGTCGGCCGATTTGCATGTACCGTTTATGCGCAGACCAGATGACAACCCCAACCAATCCCGCAACAAGAGTGAAAAACATAAGAATGACTAAGACGACTTCTTGGCGATGCGATAGATACAGTGCGATATTAATAACAACCAAACCACAGCTGCCCGAACCGTAACAATATTGTTCGACCCACCTGCCCTCCTCTATCCACCAACGCGGATTATCGTCTTGAAACGGAGCGCGGGGTTCAACCGCCAGTGGTTGCAGAACAGACTGAACTCCCTTCTCGGTGATTGCATAGACACCGGTTTGCAGCCAAGGCATTTGCATAGTGTCGATGGGGAGCGGTCGGATAAATGCCTGAAACCCACCAATTCTGACTTGCATACTCGTGATATGCCCATCCAGCGCCACAATTGGCACTGAAAGAGAAAATTCAACGTCGGAAAATTCTCCTTTCACGGATTCTTCTGATTGGGATATAGGCTCAGAAACTTGCCCTAATGTCGTTGTGCAAACTATCATGTCATCCACCACATATGAGAATTCATGAAGTCGTCTGGCGTTAAGTTGAGCCAATCGCATGGACTTGAGGATAGTTTCCGTGCACGTGGGTTGGTTGGAAAAACGCTGGTTCAAATTCCTGATGAGATCAAAGTCCCTTTCAATCTCAACGTCAACTTCAAGCATGTTTTCGAAAATTGGCCGGGAATAGGCTTGCCATGTATTTATCAGGCTCCAGAGCGTCACTAGAATAAGTGTAGCCAAGGTCGCTGATATGGCTGCCAATAACCAGAATACACGATGTCTGAAAACTTTGGTCAGCCGCTTACTCCCATATAGGGGCTCAGCCCCTTAAGTTTGCCCACGTGCTCATGATGAAAGTTGAGCTTTCGTGTCCAAGCTCCATACATCCCGCGACAACCAAAGCTGATCAAGTTGTCTGTTGTCTATATCACACGAAACAAAAAAATCATACTATCACGGGAAATAGTAATCGTTTAACTTGTGTGTGTTGGTGAACAAATGACACATGCTGGAAAAATCAAACCAGAGGAGCTTTGTCGAGCCGAGTAATTCAGTTAGGTGATTTTCATTTGGTTACGTGATACTCATGGGACTTCAGCGGAAAGGAAAAAACATGCGCAAGGTCCAAATATTCTGTGTGTTGTTAATAAGCAGCCTGTTTTTGATGGGGTGTGCTTCAACAGGTAATTTTTACGTTGATCAAGACCCTGACCAAGATTTCAGTGGCTATGAGACTTTTGCATGGATAAGTGAAAAACCAATGACGGTAGTTGGGGATCACACGGTCAGTCCTCTTGCTGAGCGGCGTTTTATGGATGCAATTATCAGCACGTTGTCTGGCAAAGGGTACCAGCTTGTTGAAAACCCAGCGTCCGCCGACTTCGCGGTTAGTTTTACCGTAGGTGCGCGGGATCAAGTAAAAACACGAACACATCTGCAATCAACCCCTGCATTTGATCCGTGGTTGTACAGAGGCAATTGGCGTTGGGGGCGCGGTTACTATGATTATTATTTCCCACAATTCCGCGAGGTGACGACACACCACAATTACACTGAAGGTACACTCTCTATCGATTTGTTTGATGTCGCGCGGAAAAGCCCGGTTTGGCACGGTTCTGCCAATAAAAATCTATCCAAGAGAGAATTGGATAGTGGAACTGCCGGCATTGAAGAAGCTGTGGCAACGCTTTTGGATGGCTTTCCCCGATAAAAAATATAGCGCCAGATCATAAATTAAGTCTGGCGCTACGTAGAATCGCTACTTTTTCATCGCTTTAGCGAGTGCATCCAGAGCAGTCATTTCCGGGTTTTCTTCACACACCGTGCCAACAGCGCCGAGTGCCATTTGAATTCCGGCAGCGGAATGTTCGATCTTTTTATTTATCCCAGAATGATAACCATAAAGCATCAAGAGTGTATATGCCGCCTCTTCCTCTGTTTCCATCGTACCCAAATCCCAACAGGTGATTGCGTCTAATTTAAACGTACCCTCACCGGCCTCATGGTGATCAGCATTGGCAACCAGTGGAGAGAGCGCAACGCTGGAAGCTAGAAATGCGGCTATTGATAAACTACGAAATAATTTCATTTTTTGTCTCACTTTTCCTAAGGGTCAGCCAGTTAATCGCGTTGGTTCATGCATCTGTCTAACAGGCGCCTATACTGCCGTTTGGCTTTGCGTTGTTTGTCTTTTGCAGCACCACGCTTAAGTGCGCCAATAAGGCCGCCAATCGCCGCTCCGCGCTTTGCTGCACGTGCGCGTTCCTTTTTGTTGGCGCCGCCGAGCCATGCTAGCCCACTTGCGGTTGATGCTCCCTTCAGAGCGCCTTCCAGCGCGCCGCCGGGCAAATGTCGGTTGGGAACCCGTCCGTAATAGCCTGATATTTCCTGAGCATACTCTTTGCACTCGCGAAACTGGTTCCGGTCATAATCCTGACCGGAAACGGCGAACGAAGTACCAAGAATTACTGTGAAACTAAAAGCTACCCGTCTTGAAGATAATTTCATATCGACCTCGCTTTCTATACGCAGCGTATCGCAATAATAGCACTTTTACAAATACGGTTTTGTCGCGCGTTGAACATACGTGACCTGCGAACGTTAATGTGTAAAATGCTGACGAACACGCAAATTAGACGGAACATTGGTGTGCCCAGAGTCTGCATAATATTCTTTTTGGGGTTGATAACAGCGAGCTGTGCAACGCCTATTAAGCATACGCCTTTGACTGCTGCAGAATTCAGCCAGGTCGATTTTCAGCAACTTATCCCCGAACGTTGGTGGGGTGACACTCTGCCGGACGGCGTTGAAGAAGGTTTCAAGGCTGCCGTTGAACTTGTTATAGCTCGACATGCCGGGGACGGCACTCCTGTTTCAAATGCACTCGTTTTGTCTGGCGGAAGCGCGAACGGTGCGTTTGGGGTTGGAATACTTGCGGGATGGACCGAAAGTGGTAAAAGGCCTGAATTTGACTATGTAACCGGCATCAGCACGGGTGCAATGATTGCGCCGCTAGCGTTTCTGGGTTCAGATTATGATACAGCGCTAACCGAAGCCTACACATCCATTACAAAAGAGATGGTTTACCGCACTGAAGGCATCGCGAGCGCAATCTGGGGCTCTTCATTGGCCAGTACCAAGCCGCTGGAAGAACTGTTGGAAAAATACATAACCGTAGATGTCGTACGCGCCCTGGCCGCTGAACAAAGAAAGGGACGTAATTTATCTGTTCTTACAACGCATTTTGATGCGCTCCGTCCCACGGTCTGGGACATTACGGCAATTGCCAGCAACCGCGGCGATGCTGCTGCGCCGCTCATTCGGCGTATCATACTGGCGTCGGCAGCGGTTCCCGGCCTCTTTCCGCCAGTCACAATTGAGTGGGAATATGCGGGGAAAACCTTCACAGAACTTCATGTGGACGGCGCTGTTACCAGTCAGGTTTTCGCCTATCCGCCGCAAATCAGGGTTGGTGAATTAGACAAGGCCCTGGGCATTAAACTCAAGCGCCGCGTGTTTGTTATCCAAAACGGCAATTCAATAAGCTTTTATGAGCCCGCACCCGTATCAACAATTTCCATTATTAAGCGCGCAATCAGCGGGCTACTTTTAAGCCAGCTAAACAGAGATGTGGAACGTATATATTATGTGACCCAGCGCGACGGTATTGAGTTCAATACTATCAGTATTCCAGATAATTATAAGGCGAACAGATCAAGCGAGTTTGACCGTGACTATATGTTGGAATTATACGATTTGGGCTACGCGACCGCTAAAACTGGCAATTTCTGGCAAAAAAGACCAAGGGCAGAAGAAGTGGGGTTTAACTGATGGCGGGTAACGTTGTTCCGATCGATGGTTTCCTTGCCTATACCATCGGCATAGTCGTTTTTTTTGTTGGCATGAAGCTTAACGGGCGGATTGGTTTCCTTCGGTCATACAATATCCCTGAACCAGTAACAGGTGGCATTATCGCGGCCCTTATCGGGTTGGTAATATTCCTGACAACAGGCTTGGAACTAGCATACGACCTGGAAACGCGTGACCGGCTGCTGGTCTATTTTTTTACTGCCATCGGCATCAATGCGCGTTTCTCCGACCTAATTTCCGGTGGTCGGCCCTTGCTTATTTTGCTTACGCTCACACTGTTTTACATCCTGTTTCAGGACGTCATCGGTGTGATGGTGGCTAAAGCTTTGGGGCTGCCAAGTGCTGTCGGTATTTTGGTGGGCTCGGCGTCGCTTATTGGTGGCCATGGAACCGCCATCGCGTGGGCACCGGATATTGCTGCTAAACACGGTGTCCCTGATGCGCTGGAAATTGGCATTGCTGCTGCAACGCTTGGTTTGGTTGCAGCAAGCTTAATCGGTGGTCCGATAGCGAAACTATTGTTGAAGCGCACCAAAGCCTCAGAGCCCCTAATCGACGGGCCGGTCGTTGGCATATCGCATGAAAAAGAAGAAACCGAACAAATCAATCACATCAGTATTATGGCCGTGATCCTCGTCCTTCATATTGCCATCATCATCGGCTTCGTTGTTAATGAAGGTCTGCAGGCAATAGGCTTCAGACTGCCCCTGTTTGTGGCGTGCCTGCTTGTTGCCATTGTGATGTCCAATACACTGCCCTACATCATGCCTAAGATGCATTGGCCTGCCAGAACCAAAGCTCTGGCTGTAGTGTCTGATTTCTCGCTGGGTTTGTTTATTGCCATGTCTTTGATGGGCATGCAGCTATGGTCAATTGCGGACTTGGCCGGGCCGCTAATGATAATTCTGTCGGCGCAAATTGGTGCAACTGTTCTGTTTATTTTGTTTGTGCTTTTCCCATTGATGGGGCGTAACTATTTGGCTACCGTCCTGAGCGCCGGGTTTGCAGGTTTTGCGCTGGGTGCAACACCAACCGCGGTGGCCAACATGACTGCTGTTACTAAGACGCACGGCCCTGCACCACTTGCGTTTATTATCTTGCCGCTGGTGGGAGCCTTTTTCGTCGATCTCACAAACGCAGTTGTGATTAAGTTATTTCTCGGATGATCGTTGCTGCGCTTTCGTTACTTCCGAAAGAAATTCAACCAGAAACGCCGTACTTAAGCCAAAAGCAAGCAAACCATTAGCAGCAGTGATTGCTGACAGCAGTCGCCAGTCAGAACCTAAAGTAATATCGCCGTATCCGAGGGTTGTGAAGGTAACAAGTGAGAAGTATAGCGCCGGTTCCAGAGTATCAAACGCACCAACTATTATGTAAGCAGCTGCCCAAACCCAGGCACCAACACTGTGCCCAATCATTATCCACAATACGACGACAATTAGACTGAAAATGGTTTTTCGGACCAGTGGCGGTTTGGCGAGGCTGTGACCGAACTTATTTAAAACTGTGATTGCACCGCCAAAAAACAGCACCTGTACCGTAACGGTTACCGCGATCAATACGCCGCCAATGAATAACTGTGTAATCATTTGCTGGTTGCCTTCCCTAACTCCTGCACCCTAGTATGCTAACAGAAATCGAGCTGTAAACAGTTGTTTAAAAAGGGGACGGGCATGAGTATCTTCATTCCAGCGCTGAGGAAAGCGATTGTATGCTTCGGAGCAATAGCGTTATTGAGTGCATGCGACCAGGCACCGCCCCCTGAGCAGGAAGAAATAGTCCGCGCAATCAAGCCTTTTTACGTTAGCGAGCCTGCTGGAGGTGATATTCGGCGCTTTAGCGGCTCCATAGCTGCCGCAGACGTGTCTGCGCTCAGTTACAATGTGTCAGGCACTGTTGCAACGGTAGAGGCCAGCGCAGGTGAGACCGTCACACAAGGTCAGATACTCGCAACGTTGGACCCCGAACCTTTCAACATTGATGTGGCTGCGGCTCAGGCCCAACTGGAATCGGCAACAGCCACTCTTGGCAACAAAAAAGCCGACCTTGACCGTCAGAAAGATCTGTTTGACAAAGGATGGGTTACTAAAGCTACCTACGACCAGATACAGCTTGCATACGACTCCGCTGGCAATGACGTGACGTTGGCGCAATCACGATTAAACGCTGCTAATCGCAATCTGAACAATGCAACCCTGCGCGCTCCTTTTGACGGTGTGCTTGCGAACCGCACAATCGACCCGTTCACAGAAGTCTCCACCGGGCAAACGGCGTTTTTAATCAATTCTCAGGGTGCACTTGAAGTTAGCCTGCTCGTACCGGATACGCTGGTGTCGCGGTTAACAATTGGTCAACCAGTGACGGTTTCAAGCGGTTCGGTCACAGGATGTGGCTGCGAAGGCCGCATCACGGAAATCGGCTCTGCGGCTGGGGCTGCCAACTCCGTTTCGGTGAAAGCAACCCTCTTTAGTCCACCAGCTTCGCTGTTGCCTGGCATGGCGGCTGATACTTCTATTGTACTTGCGGATCAAAGCAATGGTCGTGGGTATCTTGTTCCCCTCGTTGCGGTGTCACCTTCAAACGATGCGAATTCCGGGCACGTGTTCAAATTTGACCCTGAAACGGGAACAGTGGTCAAAGTCACCATTGTTGGTGGTGCGGGGCGAGATAATCTTCTGGCTGTTACGGAGGGGGTTGCACCCGGCGACATTCTCGCTGCAGCAGGCGTCAGTTTCCTGCGGGACGGCCAAAAAGTAAAATTGATCGGCCAATAAAGCCGCCCTTAAACCCGCGCTCGGAGGCCGATCATGCAAATCACTAGTTTGGCAATTAATAATTCCCGTATCACCATCATGGGTATCCTTCTCGCTATCGTAGTTGGGATATCTACCTTCCTGTCATATCCCAGCGCTGAAGACCCCAGTGTCACTATTCGCAACGCTCAGATTAAAGCTTACTTTCCCGGCATGTCTGCCGAACGGGTTGAAGACTTGCTCACTGAACCACTGGAGACGGCCTTAAGAGCTATTGCTGAAATTAAAGATATAGATTCGACATCTAAAACCGGCGAAACGCTAATCAGTGTTGTTGTCCATGATTGGGTGACTGAGCTGGACCCAGTTTTTCAGGATATTCGCAACAAGGTCGGCGACGCTGCAAACTCATTGCCTTCCGGCACAACCGGTCCTTTTGTCTATGATGATGTTGGCCTGACCGCGATTGCAACAGTTGCTCTTTGGACAGATGGTTTTTCATTGACTGAAATGTCGGATACAGCCAAGGACCTTCGCAACAAGCTGTACACACTGGACGGCGTGCGCCGCATTGAAGTTTTGGGCACGCAGAAAGAGCAGATATTTCTCGAGGCTAACCCAGCTAAGCTTGCGCAGCTTGGTGTTTCGGCCCAGCAGGTATTTAGCGAGCTCTCACGTCAAAACATCATCAAGCCCGGAGGGTCAATTGTCGCTGACAGTCGCACTGTCATCATCGAACCCTCAGGCAATTTCGAAAGCGTTGATGAAATCCGCGATGAGGTTTTCTCAGTGCCCAATACCAACCAAGTAGTTCGTCTGGAAGAAGTCGTTGATATTTCGCGGCAGTATGCTGACCCTCCGGAAAACCCTGTCTATTTTAACGACAAACAGGCAATCATAATTTCAGTATCCACCGTTGACGGAACCAATAATGTAGAGTTCGGTGAACGGTTGACAGCTATGCTGAGGAAGCTCGAAAGCGAGCTACCTATTGGTTATGTGCTTGAGTATGCAACTTTCCAACCCGAATTGATTGATGACGCCGTGCAAGGCGCTGTATCCAATGTGTATCAAACGCTTGTTATTGTTTTGGTTGTTGTCATGGTTTTCCTTGGTCTGCAAACTGGCCTGATCGTTGGCTCGTTTGTGCCGCTTACTATGCTGTTTGGCATTATCGTAATGCGCCTTCTGGATATTGAGCTCCAGCGGATGTCAATTGCTGCAATGATAATCGCGCTTGGTCTACTGGTCGATAATGGCATTGTGATAGCTGAGGACATCCGTGTCCGTTTGGAAGCTGGCACAGACAAGATCAAAGCAGCGATTGAAGCAGGCCGCACTTTGGCGCTGCCACTTCTTTCATCCTCATTGACCACCGTGCTGGCCTTCATGCCCATGATGCTTCTGGACGGAGGCGCCGGGGACTATGTGCGGTCGCTTGCGCAGGTGGTTGCGATCCTGTTGTTGGCGTCATGGTTGCTATCGATGACAGTAACGCCTGCCATGTGCGTCTGGTTCATGAAAGCTGAACCTAAAGACGCAAAGGCAACGGCAGAGGAAGCAGACTATAGCGGCCTGATGTACAAAATTTACCGTGCGGTTTTGGGCCGTCTATTGACTGCAAGGCTGGTGTTTGTTGTTGCCCTTGTTGGCCTTTTGTTTGGTTCGCTTCAGGTTCTAGGTTTGGTTAGAACCGAGTTTTTCCCACTTGGTGCCCGCAATCAATTTCTCGTTTACATCGACTATGAAGCTGGCACCGACGTACGCGAGGTGAACAGCCAAATTCGCCCACTAACACGCTGGCTCGCCGATAAAGACGCAAACCCGGAGATCAACAGCCATGTTGCTTATATTGGTAACGGCGGCCCGCGTTTTTTCCTTGCGCTTTCGCCGGTTGACCCCGATGCCCATCGTGCCTTTGTCCTTGTTAACACTTTGGACGCTAATGATGTCGGTATGATGGTTGACCGCGTCAATGCACATATGAGGAGCACAATGCCCGGTGCCAGGGCGGACGCAAAAAAGATGTGGTTTGGCTCCACTCAGCCGGGTTTGCTTGAAGTGCGGCTTGTCGGCCCTGAAAGCGACCAGCTGGCAATACAGGCCGAACGGCTTGAAGCAGCTCTCCATGATATTCCTGGAACCGTTGGTATCAAGCACGACTGGGAAAATAAAATCCTCAAAATCCTGGTGAATATTGATCAGGTCCGCGCGCGCCGCGCCGGGCTTTCCTCCAGTGACATTGCGGATGCCCTTGACGCAACCTTTTCTGGAATCACGCTCAGTCAGTACCGCGAAGGTGACAAGACATTGCCGATCATATACCGGGCAAAGGAAGATATGCGCACATCGCTCATGGGGCTTCAACAAGCCCTTATCTACTCCCCGACCGCCGATGCGTTTGTTGGCTTGGAACAGGTCGCGACAGTGAGCGGTGAATGGCAATTTGGGCGGGTCATTCGTCATAACCGTGAACGCACCCTGACAATTGAGGCAAGAAACACCACGATTTCATCTCAAGCTTTGTTTGAAGAACTCTTACCTACGCTCAATGCCCTGAACCTGCCCCCTGGGTACCGGTGGGAAGTGGGCGGTGAAGTAGAGGATCAACAGACTGCCAACGGTGACTTGTTTGCTCTGCTGCCGCTGGCGCTGGCCGGGATTGCCCTTCTACTCGTTGGGCAATTCAATTCATTCAGGCGGGGGGCGATCATTCTGCTGACCATTCCACTTGTGTTGATCGGTGGGGTTCTTGGCCTTGTTATTATGAATGCAGCATTTGGCTTTATGGTGATGCTCGGTTTCTTCAGCCTCGCGGGAATCCTGATCAACAACGGCATTGTACTTGTGGATCGGATTGAAATTGAACGTGAAGCGGGCCGAGAGCCTTTGGATGCGGTTATCACGGCATGCCTAGCACGTCTGCGGCCTATTTTGATGACGACGCTTACAACTGTACTGGGGCTTGTTCCACTGATCTTGTTTGGTGGCGCCCTCTTTTACGGCATGGCCAGCGTGATTGCCTGGGGTCTGATAGTGGCAACTATTGTTACTCTCGGGTTCGTGCCTGTGATGTATACGCTGTTGTTTCGCATACCTGTTCGTTAGGATTTGCTGACCCGATGAGCCGGATTTACCAGCAGTGGCTGCGCTTTGTGCTGTTGCCCTGCCGACTATCGCCCTTGGTCTAAACGGTATGTTTCAATACACCTATTGTCGCCGTCGTAAACATCGAAGCCACTTCGGTTGGAGTGGCTTCGATGTTTTAGTTTTGTGAGTAAAACTTACCGTATCAAGATTTCAGTTCTCACGTTGTCGAGAAGTCCTCCGGCCGAGACAGTATGTTTATAGGCCTACGGCCAGCTTCACAAACAGCGGCTCAAGCGGACAATGAAAAAACTCTCGACCACACAAAGTAATAAAGAGTTTTTAATGGTCGTGGGAGCCAGCAGCCATCTAAACTTGCATAGCTAGTTGGTCAGCTTTCGGCCTCTTCTGGGCACCAAACTTTCTATTTAATTAAATGCAAAGCACAGATTTTATTGCCTGACGGGTCTCGCAGATAGGCCAGATACATCTGGGTTGTATCATTACCGCGTACGCCGGGTGGGTCTTCAATTGCGGTGCCGCCGTTGGCCAACCCAGCCGCGTGCCAGGCGTCTGCCTGCTCTGGGTTTTCTGCGGCAAACCCTATTGTGCTGCCGTTGCCGCAGGTAGCGACCTTACCGTCGATTGGCTTGCTGAGTGAAAAAACACCCGTTTTTTCATAATAGAAACAACGGCCCTTTTCGTCCATAACACCGGGCCTGTGGCCAAGAACCTCCAGAATAGCGTCATAGAATTTCTTTGATTCAGCGACATCGTTGGCACCGATCATAATATGGCTAAACATATGTAATTACCTCTTAAAACTAAATTGAACCCAAGTGTATGGCTAGCATTATAGCATTAGTCAATGCCACTGAAATGCCCGAACGCAGACGATCAGCTAACGCGAAGGCAAGCCCGTAGTTTGTCCAGGTGAGCGCATAGTGTTAATGGTTGACGAATGGTCAACATCTGCGCCGGTTATTTCGACCCATTTATGTTTTCTATGTTCGTAAACAGAGAAGCTGGGAGCAAGGAAGTCAGGGTCGGCAAATGCGCCAACAGGAACGGCTGTAACACCCGGCCACCCCTCAATCACATAGGCCACTGTTGATCCGCAAACCGGGCAAAACCGATATGTGGCACGATGACCACTATCTGCAACACGCTCCCAGGTTTGAAAGTCACCGCTGATGCTCACCTGTGCGTCGGCCCATCTGGCCTGAACAGCAAAAGCACTTCCACTACGCTTCTGGCATTCTAGGCAATGGCACACTGAAACGCGAACCGGATCACCTTTGCATTGAGCGCGCAACTGTCCGCACCGACATGTTGCTATTCTATCCGACACAACCGACACCCCTTTCACTTGGCCAACCATCATCGATCCGCACATAATATATCCATGTACTGAACCCGTCGATATTCAATTTCGCCAAGTGGGGTAAGGTAAGGCTTCCGCCTTCCGTAATTTACAACAAAAGCGTCATTCGAAATAAACCATACACTGGCGCGACAACGCGACCAGCGTACCGGTTTCATCGAATATTTTACCGCTTTGCTGCGAGTATCCACTGGCTGCCGCGTCCAGCACAAAATCCAGATAGAACCAGTCTCCCACCACCTGTTCTGGCGGCACGACGAATTCGATCGACCAGCTCATTGAACTTGCGCGCGTGAGTCGGTCATAGTGGCACAAAACAACCGGTGGCGGCATATCGGCAATACTGACGATTTTAGCGATAGGAAATGCATCCATGTTGCTGCGGTTGCGCACCCACATGGAGGTATGCATATCCTTCGAGCCACTCATGGGGACGCCGCCGCCGGTCCAGCGAATGTCGAAATTTTCCAGAAACCCCGGCAAAGGTCGCTGGCCCGATTGCATGGCTGGTACACTGTCGCGCGCAGGCATGTTGCCTGCTTTTTCTGGCAGAACAACAATGCCGGGTCGATCATCACCAAACGCTGCTGACGACGCGAAGCAGACCTGATCACCCGCTATAACATCAGCACGAGCTTGAACCACAGCGCGTCCCTCGCGCAAAATTTCAGATTTTACCGCAAGCTCACCCTCCGGTGCGGGCGCAACAAAATTGCCCAAAAGCGATCTTATCGGACGCGGGGAAGCCAATTGCCCGGACATGGCCTCTGCGGCAATTGCGGCAACAAGGCCGCCGTATAGCGCACGCCCCTGCGCCCAACCCGGTGGTATCTGAACGCTTTTACCGCCGTTTTCGGCCAGATTATTGATAATTCCTTCAAGGCCATCGTTGTCAGACATTGCTCACTCTCGCTTGATTAATATTGCTGATTCCATGCAGCATTATCATTAGCTAGCTCAGCCACACAACAAACCAAGTCAACAGAAATGCATGGCACCAATAGGCATAAGAGCGAACCGCCCTTTATTCTGCCATAAGCTTCTCTATAATAGCCGAAAATTAAACGCTGTCGCATCAGGTGGTGGCGCAGGGCAGCGAATGAAGGATTGCGGCACTATGGCTATATATTTCTACGAAGGTGACTTGCCCGCTGACGTTTCTTTCGGCACGAGCGTTGCCGTGGACAGCGAAACCATGGGTCTCAACCCGCACCGCGATCGCTTATGTGTGGTTCAGCTGTCGTCCGGCGACGGCGACGCCCACCTGGTTCGCTTCAAACAAGGCGACTATAGCGCGCCGAACCTGAAACGTTTGATGAGCGACCCGAACGTGTTGAAGATATTTCATTTTGCCCGCTTTGATGTGGCAGTGATGAAAAAATATCTCGGCATCGACACCGCGCCAATATATTGCACGAAAATCGCATCAAAGCTGGTGCGCACTTACACTGATCGCCACGGTTTGAAAGACCTATGCGCTGAACTAGCAGGTGTAGCGCTGGACAAACAGCAACAATCCAGCGATTGGGGTGCAGACGAAATAAGCGAAGCGCAGCAAAGCTATGCTGCGTCTGACGTTCTGTATTTGCATCAGCTAAAGAAAAAGCTGGATATAATGCTGGTGCGGGAGAACCGCACCAAAATGGCTACTGCCGCCTTTGCCTTTCTGACAACCCGTGCAGACATGGACCTGGCAGGCTTCGGTGACATGGATATTTTTTCGCATTGATCAGATTGCCCAGATCCTTGGGCGAGTTGAAGGACAGTTAGTTTGAGTACCCCAGTTAAAGATCATTATCAAAGCCCTGAGCGCGCCCGCGAGGTTGCGCTGGAAGCGCTGCGCCCGACGCCGACAAACGGCGGGCGCATTAACTGGGACGGCTTTATCCGGCTGATGCAGGTTTTTCTGCCAATCAGTGCGCTCATTCTTGGCACCATAACCATTGGTTGGCCGTTCTTGAACGACGCCGAGGTAAGCTTCACTCTGTCAAAAGACGATGTGGCCCGCTCGGACGGTGTGATCAGAATGACCAACATGAATTATGTGGGTACCGACGCCAGGGACCGGCTGTTTCGCATCCATGCCAATGCGGGTGAGCAAGACAACCCTAATGCACCGCGCGTGCGCCTAACCGACATCCACGCAGAGATGGAACTAGAGGAAGGCCAGCTGGCCACTGTTGACGCCCGCACCGGCATTTTCCGCACCAAGAACAATACCCTTTCACTGATCGGCGGCGTGAACCTGGAAACAGGCAACGGCTACCAGCTTCAAATGGCAGGCGCGGAAATAGACCTGCGTACCCGCGCTGCGACTGGGCAGGGCGAGGTTACCGGCAGCTCAGAACTGGGCCAATTGAAGGCCGCACGCATGAGTTTAAATGTTAAAGAAAAAGAAGCTGTGTTCGAAGGCGGTGTTTCGCTGCATATTGTGCCAAAACGTCCTGAAAACAAACCAGCAACCGGGAGATGACCATGACCGCAACGCCTTTTTGGTATAGCCGCATACGACATATCGCTTGGGCGATAGCGGCACTGGCTTTTTGCTTCACCGCACCGGCCAGCAGCCAATCAGTGCTCAAGGATCATGACACCTACCAGCCTATCGATATTTCTGCAGAGCGGCTGGAAATGCAACAAAAACAGGGCCGCGCGGTTTTCACCGGTGCGGTGCAAGTGTTGCAGGGCAAGCTTACCCTTCGGTCCAACACAATCACGGTTTTTTATGACCGCGCCGACACCGACGGCGACCCATCAATCTCTCGGCTTGACGCCCAAGGTCAATTTCAACTGTTGTCAGACAGCGAAACCCTAACGGGTGACTGGGGTATTTATGACGTGGACCGGCAATTGATAACCGTTGGCGGCGCTGTGGTATTCAAACAGGGCAGTTCAGAGTTAACCGGATCCCGGTTGGAGTTTGATCTGATTTCCGGTCTGGCCAAGCTGGACGGCGAAAATACCGCTGACGAAAATGGCCGCGTGCGCGGCAGCTTCACTGTTCCTAGTAAACCCAAACCCGAGTGAGCCATAAACACAGCACTAACTTCGGCACACACCCCTCTGTTTTCCTGAAATTTATGGTTAATTTCGCTGGATTGGTTCCAGCGTTCATGATTTATTGACAATTAGTATGCACAAATTGAGCCAAGATGTGGCTTGCTCAAGGTCCAAAAGAGGCCAAAGCGCGATAAAGTAACAAACTATCAACCACAACCGGAATGATTTGAGACACATATGACTGCAGAACAGCAGCAAAAGCAGAACGACCCGGCGAACGGCGTTTTCGACGGCTTGAATGTACAGGGCATTGGCAAGTCCTACAACGGGCGGCCTGTTTTGCGCGATATATCCCTTTCAGTTCACCGCGGCGAAGTAGTTGGTTTGCTGGGCCCCAACGGTGCCGGCAAAACTACCTGTTTTTACAGCATCACCGGACTGATCGCACCGGACCACGGTCGGGTTGAGCTGGACGGCCAGGACATTACCCACATGCCCATGTATCGCCGTGCCCGGTTGGGCATTGGCTACCTGCCGCAGGAGACATCTATTTTTCGCGGCATGACAGTTGAAGAAAACATCAGAGCGGTGCTGGAGGTTGTCGAACCAGACCGCGCGCTCAGAAACGCAATGCTGGACGAACTGCTCGAAGAGTTTTCCATCACGCACCTCCGCAATACTCCGGCTTTGGCGCTGTCCGGCGGGGAGCGACGCCGCTGCGAGATTGCACGAGCGCTGGCCGCAAGACCGAAATTCGTACTGCTGGATGAGCCATTCGCCGGGATCGACCCGATCGCCATCGCAGATATTCGCGAGCTGACCGCCCACCTGAAAGACCGCGGCATCGGCGTCCTGATCACCGACCACAACGTGAGAGAAACTCTCGATATTATCGACAGAGCCTTCATTATTTATGATGGCCATGTTCTGTTCGAGGGCGATGCGGAAGCTGTGCTGAACAGCGAAGAAGTTCGCCGGGTTTATCTCGGCGACAGTTTCAGTTTGTAGAAAGCGCGGCGATGGCATTAGCTCCAAGATTGGATTTAAGACAAAGCCAGCAACTGGTTATGACGCCGCAGTTACAGCAGGCGATCAAACTGTTGCAGCTTTCCAATCTTGATCTGGCGGATTATGTCACTACCGAAGTAGAGAAAAACCCTTTTTTGGAGGTTGGTGAAGCCGACACCAGCACTCCCACCGAAGGCGGCGAGCACGGTGGCACCCATACCGACGAATCGATCCGGGAAAGGGACACCAGCAAAAGCGATGGCAGCGGCGACGGCGGCGACGGTGACACTGGTATGGTAGCATCAGACCGCAGTATGGACAGCGGGCTGGATACATCCAGCTCTGCCGATTCAGCGCTTGATACCAACCTGGACACCAATATTTACAACAATGATGCCGCCCCAGACCGCGCAGATGCCAGCGGCGGATTGTCATCTGGGCTGACCTACGAAGGCGGCGGCACGATCAAAGGCGGCAGCGGTGTCTATGACGACCGCGGGCTCGACCAAACGCTGGAAGGCGAGGAAAATCTGCATGATTTTCTGCTGCGGCAAATGGTGGTTTTGTTTGAAGACTCTGCCGAGCGGCTTGTTGCCACCCATATAATTGATTCCGTTGACGAAGCGGGCTATGTGCCCGCTCCGATCATAGAAGACGTCGCCGAACGGCTGGGAGCATCACAGCAGTCGGTTAACCGCATATTCACTTCACTGCAAACCCTGGAACCGTCCGGTGTTTTTGCCCGCAGCCTGTCCGAGTGCCTCGCAATCCAGCTGAAAGATCAGGATCGCTACGACCCGGCCATGCAGGCGCTGGTGGAAAATCTGGAGTTGTTGGCCAAGCGCGAGCTTTCAACCCTGAAGAAATTATGCGGCATTGATCAGGAAGACCTGTCCGACATGATCCAGGAAATCAGGGCCCTTAACCCCAAGCCGGGGCTGGCCCACGGCGGGCAGGCGGTACAGCCGGTAGTGCCTGATATTTTCATTCAGAAAAGCCCTGCAGGCACCTGGGTGGTTGAGCTTAATTCGGACACACTGCCAAAGGTTCTGGTCAACTCGCAGTATGTCAGCGAACTGTCGGGTCTGGGCGAAGATAAAGACGCCAAGGCTTTTGTCTCAGATTGCATGTCCAACGCCAATTGGCTGGTCAAAGCATTGGACCAGCGCGCGCGCACCATTTTAAAAGTGGCAACCGCACTTGTAAAAATCCAGCAGCCATTTTTTGAACATGGCGTTCGTTTTTTGAAGCCTCTAACATTGAAAGATATCGCCGAAGAAATCGACATGCACGAATCGACGGTGTCACGGGTTACCAACAATAAATTTCTTTCTTGTCCGCGCGGTATGTTCGAGCTGAAATACTTTTTCACCTCGTCGATTTCCGCCGCAGACGGCGGTGATGCCCACTCTGCCGAGTCGGTGAAATTCCGACTGAAAGAGCTGATCGATGCCGAAGATCCAAAGAAAATTCTGTCGGATGACAAGCTGGTGGCAATGATGAAAGCTGACGGCATTGATATTGCCCGTCGCACAGTAGCGAAATACCGCGAAGCGATGAAAATTGCGTCATCGGTTCAACGACGGCGACAAAAAAACATGGCAACCTGAGTCGGTACATTTTACCGTCAACCGGAAATTTCGACCTCTCCTAAAAGATAAGATTTTTCAGTATCTTGATGAAAATCAAGACGCATACATTAGTTTTTAGTAAGCTTATTGCTATGGAGCAGAAGGATAGTTGCAATGACTACCCGCACCTCTAGCCGGTTGATCTGACAATCGGAACGAAAGCAACGTTTGCCGAATAAGAATGAGAACGGTAAACTTAAATTGCCCATGTTGGTTGACCAGATAATCGGGCAGGTCAACATAATCTAGATAGCCGCCTGTATTGCTTACAAAGAACCAGCGGCGCGTAAAAAGGAAGATTGGCACATATGGATATCAATGTTACCGGACGTAAAATGAATGTTGGCGAAGCCCTGACTACACACGTGGAAGACAGACTAGCCATTGTTTCTGACAAATACTTCAACCGATCCATTGATGCCTCCACCACTTTTGCCAAAGAAGGCCATAGTTACCGAACCGACATATCCCTTCATCCCAATCAAGGGGTGAACCTGCATAGCCGTGCAGAAGCTGAAGACCCCTATGCTGCCTTTGAACTTGCTGCAGAAAAAGTGGAAAAACAGTTGCGTCGCTACAAACGACGCCTTAAGAACCACCATAATTTGTCCAGCCGTGAAATTGCCATGGAAGTTGCGCGCGATGTTGTCATCGCGCCTGAGCCAGACAATGATACGCAGGACGAAACTGAAACCGGCGCAGATGATCAGCCGATCATCATTGCAGAAAGCAACCGCGAGATACCGAAAGTTTCGGTTGGCGACGCCGCGATGTTGATGGATTTGGCAGATGCGAACGCATTTGTATTCCGCAACATAAAAGGGAATGTGCTTGAAGTTGTATACCGCCGGGCTGACGGCAATATTGGCTGGATAAGCCCGAAAGAATAAGCCGGGCTATCGCCGGAAAATTGCCAGAACAGCAAACCGGAAAATACGCAAAACAACTGTAACAGGGTTACCAGGAAAGCCTAAAAGTCGAGCACAATCGCTAGAGTTTGTAATGCATGCCACCAAGATACCGGTGCCACAGGCAAGAGAGTTGTAATGAATATCGAAGATTTGTTGGTCACAGAATTGGTTTTTGCTGACTTCAAAGCCTCCAGTAAGAAACAAGCACTGCAAAATCTGTCCCGCCGCTGGGCAGAAGTTCACGGTTTCGATGATCGCTTGGCAATGGAAAAACTGCTCGTCCGGGAACGGCTAGGCAGCACCGGCGTTGGCAAAGGCGTTGCCATTCCTCATGCGCGCATTGAAGGCCTGACCAAAATTAGCGGTGTATTTGCTCGGCTGGCCGCGCCCGTTGATTTTGACGCAGTAGATGATGTGCCGGTTGATCTGGTGTTTATGTTATTTGCACCGGAAAATGCCGGCGCTGACCATTTGAAGGCATTGGCAAAAGTGTCTCGGCTTCTGCGCGACAGCGCTGCCTGTGACAAGCTAAGGCAAACAACCAATGCAAATGCACTCTACGCAATGATTGTCCAACCCACCAGCAACGCCGCATAGCGTTTCATTCCTGCGGATAATCGACCCGGTCAAAATACAGGCCGTCGGGCGGCGCGTTACGGCCAAGCGCTGAGCGGTCCTTGGCTTCGAGCGCGCTCTTAACATCGTCCACCGTCCATTTGCCAGCACCAACCAGCATAAGCGTGCCGGTGATGGATCTAATTTGGTGATGCAAAAACGACCTTGCGCCTGCAAACAGATGAATTTCCTGCCCAAACCGCTCAACCTTTAGATAGCCCATGGTTTTTACCGGATCTTTTGCCTGACAGTGCATATGACGAAATGTGGTGAAGTCGTGCTTACCGACCAGATGCTGTGCCGCCGCGTGCATGGCATCCTCATCGAGCGCTGGCTTCACATGCCATTTCAACCCTCTGTCGATGGTAAGCGGTGCCCGGCGGTTACAGATTTTGTAGACATAGTGCCTGGCCACTGCAGAAAAGCGAGCATTGAAATCCTCGCTCACCACCTTTGCGTGTACCACCGCAATGGGCTCACGGCCCAAATGATAGTTGATCGCGCCCTGAACTTCGTCCGCCGTAATATCTCGTTTGGTATCAAAATGAGCAACTTGTCCAAAGGCGTGCACACCGGCGTCGGTACGCCCGGAACCCGCAACACGAACCTCCCGCTCAGGGGCAAACTTTCCTATTGCCTCTTCAAGCGCCTGCTGGACCGAAGGACCGTTGTCCTGACGCTGCCAGCCCACATACGGCCTGCCATCATATTCAATTGTCAGTTTGAAACGACTCATGAGCCGTCCCCGCCTAATCGTGTTCCCGCAGGCACAGGGAACCCACGCAAAAAATCTTCGCGGTGGGCAAAACTTTTCCCGGCCCGCTGCGCAGTTTCAATTTGATAGGCTCCCGCGCCGCAGGCAACGAGCAATGCGTCTGTCAATGTCGCTCCAGCCCTCGTGTCAGCCTCGTTTTGATCAATTGAGCGCCCAGATAGAATGTTAACCCGTTCACCTTCAATAGTGGTCCAGGCGCCCGGAAACGGGTATAGTCCGCGCACCATCTGATCAATAAGCACGGCGCTTACGCCCCAGTCGATGCGCGCTTCGGCTTTATCAATTTTATGCGCGTAAGTTACACCTTCGCCCGATTGCGGTATGGCTGTTGCGGTTCCACTGTCCAAGCTTTCAAGAGTTTCATTTATCAGCGATGCGCCCAGGTCAGCCAGTTTGTCATGCAGGGTCTGCGTGGTTGCGCGGGTGGAAATTTCCACGCGCGCGCTGGTCAACACAGGCCCGGTATCAAGCCCGGCTTCCATTTGCATGACACAAACGCCGGTTTCACGGTCGCCCGCCATAACCGCCCGGTGGATGGGCGCCGCGCCGCGCCAACGCGGTAGCAATGATGCATGTATATTAATACAACCAAGCCTAGGTGCATCCAGCACGACTTGAGGCAAAATCTGGCCGTAGGCAACCACTACCGCACAGTCAGCATGCAAAGCAGACAGTTCGTTCTGGCTGATTGAATCTTTCAGACTTTTCGGCGTTCTGACACGTAAACCAAGCTCTTCGGAAGCCTTATGAACCGCACTTTTCTGCTCTCGCTTGCCGCGACCGGCAGGGCGCGGTGGCTGCGTATAAACTGCCACGATATCATGGCCTGCGCCGTGCAAAGCACGCAGGGTCGGTACCGAAAAATCAGGCGTGCCCATAAAAATAAGCTTCATAACGCCCCCTGCTTGCTTGAGGATAAGGTGCTAAAGCACCACCGAGTCTTTTTGTGCTTTTTGAACCTTTTTGACAATCATATTACGCTTTAACCGCGACAAATAGTCGATGAAAACAATACCATCCAAGTGATCAATTTCATGTTGCACACATGTGGCCGTGAGCCCGTCCATCAGGGTTTCCTGCATCTCGTTATTATAGTCGAGATATTTGACCCGCACCGAGGCTGGCCTTTCCACATCTGCATAATGCTCTGGCACGGATAAACAGCCTTCGCTGTATGTGGACCGCTCCGGAGATTCCCAAACCACTTCCGGATTCACCAGAAACATGGGTGATTTTTCGTCTTCGTCGGCAGACGTATCGACCACGATCACCCGCTTGGCAATGGCAACCTGGATCGCTGCCAGGCCAATACCGGGCGCGGCATACATCGTTTCCAGCATATCATCCAAAAGCTGGCGCGTTTCAGCGTCAACTTTAGCCACAGGTGTTGAAACTGTTTTCAACAAAGGGTCCGGCACATTGATGATATTGAGTTGGCTCATAGTCTTGTTAGCTCATTGATGTTGCGCAAGGGCTTTACCTATGAAGCAACGATCGCCGCGTCAAGGTATAACAACGGCGATACATGCGGTTTTGACTGATTTAGTCGGCTAAAACCGGGGCGTCGAGCTGATAAGTAGCTCGCATATCTTCAATTTCGAGTACCCATAAGTCAGAATCGAAAGACCGTTTCTTGTCAATTACTCCCTGCGCGTTTGCGCTGTCCAACCCGGCTTTCAACTGCCGCCAAACCCGGTTGCCGTCAAAATCCAGGGTGCGTTCATACAAAAAGATGCCATCGTCGAAACGGTCGAGTTTCAGCAATATACCACCGCGGTCGGCGTCTCCGCGGGCAACAACAAATGCCGGATAGTCCAAGCTAAAACAGGTTCGGATATGTGCTTCGACCCAAAGCGATGTTTTCAGGGCATCATTCATGAGGCCTTTAGGTCATGGATAGTCGAGAGGGTCAAGCCCTGAGGCACAGCGTCATTTGGCCGTACAACAAGCGACGGCTGGGCCGTCCCTATACCTCAGCGGTTTCCATGCCCATGGACTGCAGCCGGTCTAGGAACAAAAGCCGCACCTCTTCAGCTGGAATATTGAAAGACAGACCAGTGGTATCGTTTCTGCACCAACGTACAGTCGCACCAATTTCACCACGGCCAGCGATCATGAGTGTAACATCAGCGCCTTTTTTGATCGGCAGACCCAACCGAATGCGCGCACCGCCCAGGGACATATTCCATATTTGACATTTAAAGTCGTGCTGACCAACTTTTAGTTTGGCGGGCCATAAAACTGACCTACGCCGATAACTTCGAGCGTCTGCCGAGCCTCCGATAAATTCGGCGGGTTTTTGCTCACATTCTGACGCTTCTTCGGTCTGTGCCGGGGAGTTAGTTATCATATCGATCCAGCCTACAAGTTAAGTCATTGGGACAATCAACACATAGTTATACGGTGTCCGGGTAAAGCCTTTGTCACCAAGCCGATACAATTTTCTTAAAATGGTGTCGCAAATTGCGATGAGGCCCTTGGACCCTGCTGCATTTTGCATTAAACAAGAGGAAGCGGAAAACAAAAGAGCGGCAAATGACCACAACTGAAGACAATATTCTTATCATAGAAGACAGCCCAACCCTGGCGTTGACCTACCGGGAATATATGAAACCACTTGGCATCCCGACGGACATCTCGGAAACCGGGCAGCAAGCACTTGCCAGAATTAGCGCCCAAACGCCTACGGTTATTTTGCTAGACCTCAAACTGCCTGATATGGACGGTATCGACATCCTAAAACAGCTAAAAGCAAACAAGGTGTCCTCCAGAGTCATTGTTATTACAGCGCACGGGTCGGTGACCATCGCTGTTGAAGCCATGAGAAGCGGCGCATCTGATTTTCTGCTTAAACCCTTCAATGCTGAACGGCTGACAACCACGGTAAACAACGCACTGGAAATTTCCCGCCTTTCCAATCTGGTGAAGCGCTATAGCAGCGGATCACCAAAAAAGTTTGACCGTTTCATCGGCAGCAGTCCGGTCATGCAGTCCGTGTACCGCATGATTGAAGACAGCGCACCGTCCAAGGCGAGCGTTTTCATTATGGGTCCTTCGGGTACAGGCAAGGAGTTATGCGCAGAGGCCATTCATCAGCTAAGCCCGAGGAAAAGTGAACGATTTGTTGCGCTAAACTGCGCAGCAATTCCAGAAAACCTGATCGAAAGTGAGATTTTCGGCCATGTTAAAGGCGCATTCACCGGTGCCGCGACCGACAGAGACGGTGCCGCTGTATCCGCAGATGGTGGCACGCTATTTCTTGATGAAATCTGCGAAATGCCTCTAGATCTCCAAACCAAACTGCTGCGATTCATTCAAACCGGGCAAGTTGTCCCAGTAGGCAGCAATCAAGCAGTGAATGTAGATGTTCGTTTCGTTTGCGCAACAAATAGAATACCGGCGCAGGAAGTGGCCGAAGGCCGGTTCCGAGAAGACCCGTACTACCGCCTGCATGTTGTCCCTATTCATATGCCATCACTAACTGACCGCGGCCAGGATGTGCTTGAAATTGCTAAACATTTTCTCACTGTTTTTTCTGCTGAGGAAAATAAAACATTCAAGGACTTTTCCGCCGACGCGCGTGAGCGATTGCTGGCTCATAGCTGGCCTGGCAATGTCCGGGAGTTGGGTAACGTCATTCAAAGTATAGTTGTCTTAAACGATTATGAAGAACTCACCGCTGAAATGCTTAAGCCTATTTTGGGGTCTGTGCCGGTACGCCGCAATGTAGCGCTAGCCCCTTCCGGCCAGCCGCAGGCAACCGGTTACACTCCTGATCACCCAGTAAAACAAGCCAGCGGCGACTATGCTTCCAACCGAGGTATCGAACCGTTAGCGCTCGTAGAAAAAAGGGCGATTGAACAAGCCATCGCGTTATCTGATGGCCGTGTCCGAAAGGCGGCAAAAGCGTTGGAGGTTAACCCGTCCACGCTCTACCGCAAGATCAGCGCCTGGCAAAACCAATCCTGATCGCGCCGAACCTTCACTATAGCTCCAATTCTTCCTGCGCGGTAACCTTGCCGCGGGTCTGTTCCAGCATATCTGCGTTGGCTGCGGCCAAGGCCGCCATATTAACCAAGTCGGTCGCCGTAGACGTAAGCCGCGCCACTTGAATGGCATGGCTCATGCCAAGCAGCATCGGACCAATCACCCTTCCGCCACCAAGTTCACTCAAGAGCTTATAACTGATGTTTGCCGAGTGCAGCGTTGGCATAATGAGCAGATTTGCCGGTCCGGAAAGCCGCATAAACGGGTATTTTTCCATCAAATCGCGGTTGAGTGCCACATCCGCCTGCATCTCACCGTCAAACTCGAAGTCGACCTCGCGTTCTTCCAGAATAGATACAGCTTCCTGAATATGGCGTGTTCGGTCTGAAGGCGGATTGCCAAAATTAGAGAAGGACAAAAAGGCCACACGTGGATCATGGCCCAGTCTGCGCACAAAGGCAGCCGCCGCCTGTGCAATATCTGCAAGCTCACGCGCGGACGGCAGTTCGTTCACTGTGGTGTCGGCCAAAAATACTGTGCGCCCACGCATAACCATAATCGACAACCCAAAAGGCCGCTGGCCCGGCAACGGGTCAATCACACGTTTCATATTTTTGAGCGCGCGCCAGTAGTGGCGAGTAACACCTGTAACCACAGCGTCTGCATCGCCGCTGGCAACCATACAGGCCGAAAATACGTTGCGATCGCGCTTCACCAAACGGGTCACATCGCGCAGCAAAAAGCCGCGCCGGTTGAGCCGCTCGTAGAGCATATCAACATAGTGATTGCGGCGCGGATTATTGCTGGCATTCGATATCTCAAAATCGGTATCATCCACACCCATTTCGCGTAGTTTTTCTCTAATCGGCGCCTCATACCCCACCAAAACTGGAATGCCGTAGCCCGCATTTTTGAAACCTATCGCCGAGCGCAGAACTCTATCTTCCTCAGCCTCTGCAAACACTACTCGCTTCAAGGGGCGACGTTTCAAGTCTTCAAATATTGTCGACAGTGTATCCACTGTCGGGTCGAGCCTTGCAGACAGTTCCTGCGCGTAGGCATCAAGATCATCAATCGGTTTTCGGGCCACACCAGTTTCCATCGCTGCGTGCGCCACATGAACCGGAATGGTGCGAATGAGCCGAGGATCAAACGGAGCAGGAATAATGTAGTCTGGGCCGTAATGAGGCTGCTCGCCGCCATATGCCGCGGCTACTTCGTCGGGTACATCCTCGCGCGCCAATTCCGCCAACGCATGAACCGCGGCGATCTTCATCTCTTCATTGATGGTGCGCGCCCACACATCCAGCGCACCCCGGAAAATATAGGGGAAACCAAGTACATTGTTCACCTGATTGGGATAGTCCGAGCGGCCGGTAGCAATAATTGCGTCGGGCCGCACCGACCGCACATCTTCCGGCGTAATCTCCGGGTCCGGGTTGGCCATGGCAAAAATAATCGGCTTTTCTGCCATAGAGGCAACCATATCTTTGGTTATCGAGCCCGCGGCGGCCAAGCCGATTACCGCATCAGCCCCCTTAATTGCCTGTTCCAACTCACGGGCGTCGGTTTTTATTGCATGGGCTGATTTCCACTGATTCATGCCTTTGGTCCGGCCTTCATAAATAACACCGGTCCTGTCCACGACGGTAACATTGTCATGGGGCAAGCCCATCGCTTTAATAAGCTCTATGCAAGCAATGCAAGCAGCGCCGGCGCCTACCGCAACAACGCGGGTCGTTTTTAAGTCTCGGCCGGTCAAATCCAGCGCATTGATGAAACCTGCGGCGGTGATAATCGCGGTGCCGTGCTGATCATCGTGAAACACCGGAATATCCATAAGCTCGCGCAGGCGCTGCTCGATGATGAAACACTCCGGTGCGCGGATATCTTCCAGATTAATACCGCCGAAACTGGGGCCCAACAGTTTCACGCAATTAACAAACTCGTCGATATCGTCGGTGTCAACTTCAAGATCGATTGAATCCACATCGGCAAAACGCTTGAACAGGACTGACTTGCCTTCCATCACCGGCTTCGATGCCTGCGCCCCCAGCGCGCCCAAACCGAGAATCGCTGTACCGTTCGATATCACTGCAACCAGGTTTCCCTTGGAAGTATAATCATAGGCCGTGTCCGGGTCCTCAGCGATTGCTTTTACTGGCACCGCCACACCAGGACTATAGGCCAGCGACAGATCGCGCTGTGTCGCCATTGGTTTGGACGGAATTATCTCCAGCTTGCCGGGGCGGCCAGAAGAATGGAAGCGCAGTGCTTCATCGTCAGTAAATTTTGTCGGTTTGGTTGGCATACTATTTCCCAGATCTACTTTTTATCAGTTCTTATGTGTGTTTATCCGTTCTTACACTTGGCAGCTGGTGCCGGAATGCTCTAAACCAGATTATAGTGTTTTTGCAAACTGAAGCGGCGCTTACTATCGCACATTGCGCCCAGCATACTAAACTGAAATTGTTATGACTGTTGTCACAAACATTTGTTGAGGGAGTTCGGCTTTGGACACCAATGCCGCAAAAAACCAAGCTGCAAACGACGAAGAACCCGATACCATCGGTGTTGGCAGCGGTTCAGATACACCGCTAGCGCAGCCCGCTGCAGTAAACGAAGACAGCAACAAATGGCTGCGCGCGCTCAAAGCACCGGGCGTGACCCCAATGATGAGCCAGTTTCTGGAAATGAAAGCGGCCTATCCTGATTGTCTGCTGTTCTACCGCATGGGCGACTTTTACGAACTATTTTTTGAAGATGCCGAAAAAGCCTCCGCCGCACTGGACATCACGCTTACAAAACGGGGCAAACTTTCTGGCGAAGACATCCCTATGGCAGGTGTGCCTGTACACGCAGCTGAAAATTACCTGGCGCGACTGATCAAGCGCGGCTTCAAGGTTGCGGTGTGCGAACAAACCGAAGACCCAGCAGCCGCCAAGCGCCGGGGCGCCAAATCAGTGGTCCGCCGGGAAGTTGTGCGATTGGTAACCCCCGGCACGCTCACCGAAGACACACTTCTTAATCCGCGCAGTCACAATTATCTGGTGGCAATTGGCCGCGCGCAAAAGGATGTCTCGTTAGCGGTGGCTGACATGTCGACCGGCGAGTTTTTCATTCTGCCCACCAAAGCGGGACGCTTGGACGCCGACATTGCTCGCCTGCAACCCGGCGAGATACTGGTGGGAGAAAGCACAGCATCGGATCAAACCATAAGCGCCGCTTTGTTTGACTGGCGAGCCTGCATGAGCCCGCTCGCCGACCATATTTTCGACAGCGGAAGCGGCAAGCGCAGGCTCGAGGCACTGTTCGATGTTTCAACTTTGGATGGCTTCGGCAATTTCACCCGCGCTGACCTGGCAGCTGCTGGCGCACTCC
>JAAHTG010000250.1_pt1 | contig 51278 bp, 48 predicted proteins | sample 6116081 | NCBI WGS metagenome assembly JAAHTG01 (sample SAMN13939989, study PRJNA603662) | sponge metagenome | isolation source: marine sponge | host: Mycale hentscheli | place: New Zealand | collected 2005 | reverse complement strand
CACAGGAAAATTATTAGAAGAACAAATACAACCAGTTACAAAAACACAAACTCAACAGCATAACGCTAAACCAATACTTAAAACTACATTTCAGAAATCGCCAAGCTGAATTAGGCGAATCAAGGCGCGACGATAGAGCACGGCCAGCGGTATGATTGGCGCAAGCAATACAGCATAGATTAAAGTCGCATCAACAAGATAGCTTGTGGCCATCTATCGAGCACGGCTTACCCATATTCCCAATAGGACCAACGCTGGTAAATTATACCGTATTTTAGTGAATTTTTACTGCACAAAAAACGTCACTGCCATCGTGGAGTATAGAACTTGAAAGGCAACGAACAAATTCCGACCTCCAGAATGAACGGCTCGTCGAACATTGAAAACTACGCCTGTAGGAGAATTTAAGGTCCAATCAAAGAGAAGAAAATTCTCAACAGCACCATCATACGTAGGAGTGGCTGGCAATTTGTGCTATCAAGCATCGCCTGATTGAGCAGGACCATTTCATTTAGCTAGACGGCAGGTAGGTCGAATTGAATTGCCTGCTGAAATTCAAGTGCTGCGACAGAAAAGGAAATCGCGTCCGCCACATCTTGGCTTGTTTCCAGCAAAGACGCGGTATTTTCAGCTCGCTCCTGTGCTGCTTCAATCTCCTCTCGGTTAGGGGGTCGTATCATAACACCAATCGCGGTACGAGCGTCATATTTCGCCTGAATCAACACGCGTCTTTTCTCCATTTCGATAATTTCGGCCCCCAGCTGATTTTTTTCCTTTGAAAGTGCCCCGACCAGCTTATATCGCCTTTTTACAGTTGCAATGGCTTCAGTTTGGGTACGTAGGTCATTGTAATTTACTAAAATATAGGCTTCCTGCTCATCTTCGCTTAATTCAAACCAAGTTTGCATTCATGGATCTCGCTTTTTGGGCCCCATTCATTAGCGAACGCCGAGTGATGAATATTCCGCTCCTAGGGCGCCACTATCAGCGGCGACACTGACGCCTTGCCAGTATGTCGCATTAGGGTATGATTGCATTGTTCAATTAACCCCTTTTCGGCATCAGAGTCTGTGATAAACATCACACTCAAAATTGCAAATACTTCATCCTTCTTCGGCCACCCTCTACGGCCAGCTCACTGACAGGCAACCAAATAAATGAGTAACCATAATCTGAAACATATTCGAATTTTCAGCCATCTGTCAGAGGAGCAGCTTTCTCAAATAGAACAAAAAATTCACTGGCGAAATGTGCAGAGTGGCCAGGAATTGATCAGCTATCAGGACAAGACCAATGAGGTCTTTTGTATCACCAAGGGCCAACTAAGAACGAATATGTTCAGTCAAAACGGACGTGAAATTATTCTGCGAGATCTAGCTGCGGGACAGGTTTTTGGAGAATTCGCAGCGCTCGACGGAAAGCCAAGGGCAGCAAGCGTTATGGCAATAACGGATTGTACGGTAGCCCAGGTCTCCGGCACCTACTTCCGGGAAATGCTACACCACCATCCCGAAATTGTCGAAGCATTGCTGTTAGAAACCATTAGTCTGGTCAGACATATGACTGACAAAGTGTTTGAATTCTCCGCGCTATCAGTAAAAGCCAGAATTCATGTTGAATTGCTGCGTCTTGGCAAACAAACCCGGGACAGTACCGACAATAGCGCCGTCATTTCACCAGCTCCAACTCACGCAGAAATGGCTAACCAGATTGGCAGCCATCGTGAGGCAGTGACCCGCGAATTGAACAATCTTAATCGTGCCGGAATCATAAAAAATACGCGAGGCGAAATCTCGATTCTCGATCTAGCCGTACTCGCGAACAAAGCGTCCGCGGCACTCGGCATCAGTATTAACGACTTCTTCCCAAAAGAAACAACCTCAGATAACAGCACCTAGCCTCCACTCTTCGGCTGTTTTTTGATCTTATTCGGTGACTAAATTACTTAGAAAGTTTATCGCTGCTCGACTTGGCAGGAAGAAATATCCTCCGCCTTTGGTCGTAATGAACGACGTGAGCCCGGTGAGTGTCATCGGCGCCGTTGGGTGCGGTATTGAAAAACTCGAGGAACCAGACGTAATTCCATTGTTTGCTATTGGATCAACCTCATCATTTAGTCCATGAAACGTAGGGGACAGCATCCAATTTTGCTGCACAAATTCGAATTGCCTCTCAATATCCGCATTAAGGCACATGAAGAAAAGCCCTTTATCATCACCATCACTATAAGAACGACCCCGGCGCAAAATTCGGTGTCGGTTAGTCACCAATAATTCCTCGCTACTTTCCGGGTTCTGACTGTCCCTCGGATTGGTACGGCGAATGTGCGCTCCAAATGGACAGCGTTCGCCCTGCGGGTCTTCTTGACCAAACAAAAAATCATTGTCAGGTTCCGTGCAAGCTGACGGTTCATGCGGGTGCCTGACAATTGATGCGCCAGTTTCCCGCCACCGCCCAACGACCTTGGCTGCCACTTTCTTTTTCGTAAGACCCACATGTAGGTCCTCATTTGCTTCTAGCCAATCTTCAAATTCGTCTACCTTTTGGTGCAATTGCCGAATTACAAGAAAACTGCCATTACGTCCAAAATCTCGCGCCATCTCAAAATCATTGTCAAAATCTGGGTAACGGCTAGGCATAGCGAGAGGTTCGCTTGGCAAAGTACGTTTGTGTCCCACTCTGCGGGAACGCGGAGCGTAGGTGGGAAATAACCCCGGTCATCATGGTATCCCAACACAAACTCACCCGGCTCAACAACATGCAGAGGATTAGTTTCTTCAACAGCCTGCTTGGTACCGCGCAACTTAGGTTGCGAAACTCCATCTACAAACCCAAACGGTTCTCTGATCGGTCCTTCAGATTGTGGCTGCATGGTAACCATATGAACTTCCGCCAAACCATATTTCTGCAGCGCGCTTCTAAGTTTTCTTAGCTGATTGTATATGGTATCGTTTGCATAAAGAACTATTGCAGCATCGACTGGTTTGCCTTCGCTGCCCCACAACCAGGCATCAGCCGAACTTTCGCCCGTGTCTTTCAATACACTTTTCCTCGTGGGATGGGCCATACCCAGTTCAAAAGCCGGAGGAAAACTACTAAAAACACCGTCAAGACAATTAGCGTTCATTGATTCAGCTTTCTTTTGTCCAGCCTGCTCATAATTCAAGCCCAACGTGGCTAAGCCGCTTCGGCTCAGAGCTAAGAATATCGCCTTTTCACTGGGCTTTGCGTCGCCCCATTTTATCTCTTCACTTACCTCCTCCAACCACCCTTGAACCTTCTCTCGGGGTGCCTTGTCAAAATTGACCAGCAGACATCTGCCGTTCTGTAAATGCCGAGAGCCGCCAAATACAATGTTCTGAACTTCTTCGGTTTCCAGAGCATAGTGCGGTCGAGGGACGGAATTAAACAGCTCAAGCCAGGCTTCTGCGTCGCTCGCAGTTTTGATGCGAGCAATCCCATCTCGGATCAGCGCATTTTTCCTGATTTGCTGGGCCGAAAAGTCATAGGCCGAATACCAAAATCGCGTTGGCTGCATCGACCGCCGTGCGTACCGCTTAAAGCGGTCGCCATCCTCTCCGCCCTTCCAAAATAGGTTGTGCCTTGGGGAAACCCACACAGTTACTCCAAACACCTGTCAGGCCCTTGGTTGCCTTGGTAATGAAGTCTTCAAGGTAGCTTTCAAAGCTGCCATCGTAATTACTCATGAATACGAGGCTACGAGTTTTAGGCAGCACGATCCAACGCGCGAAATGGATCGTCCCAATATCATCAAAAAAACCAGACCGGGAAAAACCCTTAACAATACCATTTTTTATCAAACGCAGGGCAAAGGGAAGGGTGAACCAAAGCCGCAAAAGACCCGGAAGAATATAGATTATACCAATCATGTGATTCTGAATTGGTAACTGGTTCTCTCGCTTCATAATCTCTTTAACAATCTCCGGATCACGGTCAGGGTCTTCGGGTTTGTTTTTATTTTCCGAAGCTCGTAGCCGGGCCCAGAGTATTACCGCAACAAACGCAGTACCCAGTAAAGCGGCAGGAAAAGAAAGCAACAAAACGGATCCAAAACCCTGAAGTCGCCCCAGTAAAGTGGAACACTCTTCTGCGCACAATACCCCCCAATAGACATAGATGTTAAAAGCCAACAGCAAAACCGGAACAACCAGCAAAGTCCGTGGCAGAATACCGATCAAGCTTATATAGTTTGCCAATGTCGACTTTTCTCGGGCCTCAACCCAGGGTGCGCCTTTGACATCGGTAAAATGCAACGCGCTGCCAGGGTCTAATGCGCCGCCGAGCGGCCCATTGATTTTGGCAAAATACAAGCGAACGTATGACAAATATGTGAGCGGCATCTTTCCAAAAGGTGCATGACCGGACCGGAACCGGTCCAAGACTTTTTTCGCGTATAGCGCAACCTCATGTTCAAAACGGATTCGCTTAACATCGAGACCCGCTGTACCCTGAAAACCGAGACCAAGTAACTCGCCAAACCTGAAGAAATTAGTGCTCACTTTATGGTGATGCCCTTGCAGGAACGGCATAAGGTCCTTTTCAGCATTTAGGCCACCACACAGTGTGAAGATAGGAAACAAATCGGGAGCCGCGTGGTCGCATATTGCTTCAATCACTTGATACGCGTCCGCGTCGGCAGACATCTCAAATACCAGATAGGATAGCTCATTTCGGTCTAGGCCTTTAACAAGACACAGACTGGCGAAGTGGATAATGTCAGTAGCATCAAACTTCTGCTTTATTGAAGTATTGCCATCATCCCGGACTGCACTTTTTGCCGGGTTTCCCAACTTGTCCAAACCATCATCAATGGCATTAAGGTTTGCTTCCGTATTCTCCTCCACGGGTACCACTATCGTGATCAACCGCTGCTGATCTGGTTGTTCACTAGGATCCCGGCGACCCAATAGCATTTTCAAACCAAACGGCAGACCCAGTGCGCTCTTTTTTAAGACAGCGTCCGGGTCAGCTAGGCGTACATTAGGCAAGCTTGCTAACCCTTGAAACATAGCTTCCAATATGGAACGCGCCCAAGCTTGCCCTTTGCAGGCGTGCGGTCCGCCCTGAGGCCCGAAATTCAGGTACTTTTCTAGATCGCGGTTATTCCTGAATTCATGAGGGCATACAAAAGCGCTTTCATCAAACGGCGTTGCATCTGTCAAAAGGCATACATACTCATCCTTTTTCAGAGTTATGCTACCGAGGCCAATATCTTTGCTAACACGCCGATACAGTCTTCCCGCGACAGGATCAAAGCGCAGCGCCTCATTCAGAAGTTGCTCAGCATCAAGCTCAGCTAACCTTTCAGTATCTAGTGGCTTGAGTTCAATATCCGTTCCTTGAACCTGGCCACCGAACTCTGCCGCGGTCAACGACGCGGCGAACCTATTAATGCTAATGTTTTTCTCATACAGAGCTTTAAGGGAACGATTAAAGCCGAGACCCACAAGAATAAGCATCGTGCCATGCAATTCAAACAGGATGGACCGTATCGCGATGGTTAAGTCTGTATCCTCGCGGTTGCGGAAATATTTCCGCGCCTTTAAGAGCCGGTTCAAAAGTGCATCCGGGTTCTCACTCGAAGGCTTGGCAATATTGCAATCAATATGCCTCGAGTACGCGCTCGCCCCCCAGCGTGCGAAACGCTTCATAATCCAGTTTCGGCCTTCAAAATTTTTAAAGACATGTATATTTACCGGCAAGCTCCACAACAATGTCGCGAACAAACCAACCCCATATTTCTTTGAGATCGGTTTGAAACCGGCAAACCGCGCGAACCATATAAGTATCACGAGCCCCCAGGAGATTTTTTTTGGTATCGATATTCCAAAATACTCGGTCGCAATCCGAAAGGGCACAGCAAACCCAAAATCCCAGAGAATACTAAATCTTGAATGGACTGTTTTCTTCTTACGCCTAAAGCTGAAACCCTTTCGAGCTACAGAATCTCCACATTGATCTCTAATGTCATCGATTATCTCGTCAATGGCCTGCTTCACATATGCTTGGATATGTTTCGTATCAAACGGTTCAGCGTTATCATCGTCGCCTAGTGCCTTGGAGAGCAATTGCCATTTCAGGTCACGATCATCGTTTTTATCACCCAATAAGAAGCGCACATCGTCCGATGCCATTCCCAGCAAACTATCATAATGTGAAAGATTAAAGACGCCATCCTTTTTCAAAACACAGTCAACGTCCTGCTGCCGGGCTACATAGTTTACAGTTGTTCTGCTTGCGATATGGCGCACCACTCGAGGGCCATCTTTCGACAAAATACGGGCCGCATACTCGGTCAGTATTTTTTCAGACGGCAATTTGCCGTGTTTCACGATTACATCAGAGTCTCGGAGTTCCATTGTAGCCCCCACATAGTTGTACTTTGCTGCGCATGCGTAAAACGCGCTGTGCTGTGGTGCTGTCGTTCCTGCGCGGATAGAATTCACATTACAATCGCTAGTCCCGCATTACTCCCCAACAAGCTTTCTGATCTCCACTACCAGCGGTTTCATCTGCATGCGTTCTGCCAGCCGCCGAGCTCTATACACATCTTCTAGAACCTCCTGCTCAGTTGACCCCGTGTCCAGCATCAGTCCCGCACGCAATACGAGTGCATATGCTTGATGCACCTGATCATGAATGTCTGTGGTAAATGTCACAGCCTCATCAGCAAGCTCACGTGCCGCCTCAATCTGGCCTTTTGCCAAATTGAGGCGCGCGCGGCTTTCTAGAAGATAATAGTTGCCTGCATTTTTGGTGCGCAAGTAATGGCCATCCGCTGCCGATGTGTTCAAAACCTCTTCAGCTGCGTCCAGATCCCCTTGCTCGACGAGGGCGGCGGCAAAGAACCCCGATCCAATGGGTTCTAAGCCAAAGAACGAGCTCGAGCGGCACAGTCCATGGCCAATCCTGAGCCAGTCGACGGCTTCTTTTTTACCTACACGATAAAGCCTATACCCATACCCAAGGGATACCATCATTCTTGAATAGCCATGCTGTAACCCCTCAGCAAGAACATTGGCTTTCTTAAACATAGCTTCCGCTTCGTCATACTGACCAACATCAGTCATGTACCACCCCAAGAATGCGCGTATCATCACGCCCGGCACACTTATCATTGCCCCAAATCTTGCTGTCTCTAGATCGCCAACATGCACACCCGCCAGAGCTTTCAGCCGGGAGATAGCAGCAATTGGATCACCAGAAGCATATTCAACATTGGCGAGCGTAAATTCACAATAATTTTGGATGGGAAATGCTGCCCTTGTTTCCGGCAAACCCTCGCAATCTTGGACATGGGCCAAGGCTTGTTCTTGCCGACCCAAAATCCAGTTAACTGTGGCCAGATGCAACTTTGCCTGAATGAAAGGCATCTTTTGACCCAGACCGTCAAATACTTGCGTTGCCAAAGATAATTCTGCTTCCAATTCTTTTTGTTGGCCAAGCTGTTGAAACGCGTCAAAAACGAGGAGCGTAAATTTGGCTTTTTGAGCATCACAAACCGGGCCTATTTCCTCGGAAATCGCAAGTACTCGTCGATACAAATCCGCAACAGTATAAATCGCTGCATTTTCAATCGCAGATAAACTAGCGTGCCAAAGAAATTTCAACGAAAGCTCAAGATTCCCTGACGCGTATGCGTGCCGCGCTAGTTCCTGATATGGCACGGTTCTAGCTGATATCTTATTGTCGGTGAAAATCTGCAGGGCCTCACCGTGCAACTGGCGCCGTCTCTTTCGCACCATGCCATTATAGCCAGCTTCCAACAACAGCTGGTGGGAAAATCGCGCATTGCCATCTACGGTTACCGAAAGAATACGCTGTTCCGCGAGCGAATATACATTTTCATAGAAAACTTCGTCCCCCAGATTTGCAATGGTCTTTACTAAATCTACGGGCGCATCTGGCCCCAATACACTTGCGATTTCGGCAATTGAAAGAGCCTGAGGATGTAAATTACTGAGACGGGACCTGAGCAAAGATTCAAGTGAAACTGGCAGATGTTTGGCCTCAAATGGTCCTCGTTGGATTGAGTCAAATGCGGTGCGCAAAAACTCCTCGAGTGCTAGAGGGCTACCCTCTGCCCGGTGAGCTATCTCCGCGGCCGTCACTCTGGTTAACTCAACTCCTTCATCTCGCCGAGTCAATACACTAAACTCATTCTTCACCAACTGTAGCGCCGCCGACATTTCCAGAGGGCCTAGCGCAATTAATTCTCTACTAAGCCCTTTCAAAGCCTGAAACGACTCTGGGCGACTAGACACTATTATCCCGACACGAGTTCCTTGCACTCTAGTCTTTAAGCTCTGGATAAACAGCTGACTCTCAATATCCATAAAATGGAGATCTTCAATCAAAACAACAGCTGGATTCATACTCACAATTGCCGCAATCAGTGTAGTCGCGCCGGTCACAATCGCTTTTTGTCGCTCATCGCTCGGCAGGAAGTTCCAATCTTTATTATCAGACATATCCGTCAATATTGATCGGATGCCCAGCACCTCCAGCGGCGATAAATCAAGCTCTGAGATCACCCCGACCGCTTCTGCATCAAACAGTGTATCCTCGCTCATACCAAGCTGCTGAAGCAGCGCGGCAATGGGGGCAAATGGAGTATCGCTTTTTATAGAATTGCCCCGCATCTCATAAAGCTGCAGGCCTCTTTTGGTCGCTAACTGCGCAGCCTCATACATAAGGCGGCTCTTGCCATAGCCAGCTTCACCCAAAATGCCTATGCTGGTCCCTTTTCCGACCAATACTAGTTTCACAAACTCTTCGATCTTTCCTAGTTCGGTTTGCCGACCCACAAGAGCACTCATATGATTATTGAAAAAAGTTGTGGAAAGTACCGAAGCCGGTACCAATTCTGTCACTTCCCATACGTCCGGAAATTCCGCGCTATCTTCCGACCATTTAGTTTTGACACGTCGGCCTTTAAGATCTCCCCGAACCATGCCGAACGTGGTCTCAGAAATTGCTACCTTTCCTGGATTACAGCTTTCTTCGATATGCGCAGCTACGTGAACCGTAGAGCCAACGGAATCCAGCTCGCGCCCAAAATCATTGGTCTGCCATCTCACAATGACCGGGCCGGAATGCACGCCGACGCGAAAAACCACATCCGACGGCCCTTCGTCTTCCCTTATTTGCTGAAGATTTATGCCAGCCAAAACCGATCTGGTAGCGTGATCCTCTTGAATATGGGGGGCGCCAAATATAGCCATAATACCATCGCCCTGGATCCGCGCGATGCTACCCCCAAACGAGTGGACGCTTTGCGCCATTCTCTCGATAGCTCTATCCAAATACTCTTGAGCGTCATCTGGGTCTAGTGATGAAACAACTCTTGTAGAACCCACAATATCAGCAAACAATATCGAAACTATACGCCGATCATCAAATTGTTCCGTCGTCGGCGAGCTCTTGCCTGATTGACCAAATTTATTATGATTCATTGCAACACAACGCCCCTATATCGCCATTCTACAAATCATGTATCAGTCAATGGTCTGGCGCAAAGCTTGAAAAGAAACCCAAACCTAAAGTAACCAACGCAATTTCTGACAAGACTGTCCGCCGCCAAAGAAAATGAACTCACACATAACGACGCCCAGCTGTCGGCCTAACTCATCTTAAGATAGAGTTTACTCAGCCCGTAGTATATGCTGCAAGTGCCGTTTTTTGAAAACCTTCATTTTTCGTTTCTCTAATCAGTTCGAAAATGAAAGCCGCCAGACCCAATCCGAATAGTTAAAGATAAGCGTTAACCAGCCGAACATGTAATCAGTGTTCGAACAGTCTTCAAACTATAATCATCTACTTTCCAAGGTGTCAGTTTTTCACAGAGTTTCAATCCGCATTTTGCGCCCTTAGCCAAACGCCATGGTCCGGCTTTGATCTTTCAGCGTTAACTTGGTGATTTTGCAAGGAGGGTGCGATGACAAGGGAAACTCCAAATGCAGGCGAGGAACAATTTCCTATAGCTGTCCGTAGACCCAATGCAGGAAACTCAACGCCTCTTTAAAGAAACCAAATCTTTGCACCCTGGATGTTTAAGCACCAAAAATATGATCAACGCTTGTTTTGCGCTTGGGCGACAAAGAAAATGCTTAGGAGTGGGATTATGTGACTAAAAATATCAGTGCATTTGGCAAATGGATTCAAAATTAGATCGGCGATAATGGGGGCCCCAAATTAAACTACATAGTAGGTGTATCTACGTTACGTAGCCAGGTCGATGCCCTAAGGACTGAACTGGATTTACTATCACACGCCTACGAAATTGATGACAACAACGGTCTGAACTATACCCTTGTGGGACACACAAGAGAGGGGCCAAATAAAATTGGTCTCGTTCCGTGCTTTCGTTTGCAATGAAAAGAGAGTTGCAAATAAACCCGTTACCACCAGGCTGTGTAAAATGCGATGAGGATTAGCACTGTTGCTAATGACGCAACATTGAAACTCCTAGAAGTTGAAAAATCGATTTCTTTCAGGTCAACAATCTCAGCATGCTCCTGTCTTTTGCCCAATAGAGAAATACCCACTGCCAGCGCTACACATAGCAAAAACACAATACCTACCCGGTCCATAAATGGCAGCTGAGGCCACCACATCCAGAATATGCCCGAGAGAACAAACGAGCCCAATGCCGCAGCGAGTGCCCCCTTTGCGGTTGCACCTTTCCAGAACAGCCCAAGCAGGAACAGTACGACAATGCCCGGAGTAAAGAAGCCCGTGAATTCTTGAATATACTGGAATGCCTGATCAAACTTACCCAGCAGCGGTTGTGCTGTAGTCATGGCAATAATGATCGCAGACAGGGCGACAATGCGCCCGACTGAAACGAGCTTTTTGTCATCAGCTTCGGGCTTGAAATGATGATAAAGATCCATAGTGAAGATGGTTGAGATACTGTTCATCATCGAACCGAGCGACGACAGTATCGCGGCTATCAGCGCTGCAAAAACAAGCCCTTTAATACCTGCAGGCACCAGCTTCATCATTTCTGGGTAGGCCTTATCGGGCGCGCTTAGGTCGGGTGCTAACACCACCGCCGCAATACCCGGCAACACAACAAACAGTGGCATGATCAGCTTCAGGCCCACCGCCATCATGATACCTTTTTGCGCTTCACCGATCGATTTAGCTGCCAGCGCGCGTTGGATGATATATTGGTTACAGCCCCAATATGAGATGTTCATAATCCACATGCCACCCACCAGCACCGACAGGCCCGGCAAACTAGCATAATGCGGATTATCTGGCGACAGAATCATATCGAATTTTTCCGGCACGCGGGCAGACAACTCAGCAAAACCCGCAAGCGCACCATTGCCGCCACTTACCTGATCAAGCGACAACCATGTGACAATCATGCCGCCCATAACCAACAGCACCACTTGAATAATATCCGTCATGGCAACCGCCTTCAGACCACCATAGAGCGAATAGGCTGTTGCAAAACCACCGAGAAGCAGCAGACCGTAAATCAGATCAAGTCCCGTGATGGTGTTGATTGCCAGCGCACCGAGCCACAGGATGGCGGTGAGATTGACAAACACATACAGCCCAATCCAAAAGATCGCCATCACCATACGAACACTGTGATCGTACCGCTGTTCCAGATATTGCGGCATGGTATAAATGCCTTGGCGCAGGAAAATCGGCAGAAAATATTTACCAACAATGATCAGTGTAATGGCCGCCATCCATTCGTAGCTGGCGATCCCCAGGCCCAAAGCAAAACCCGACCCCGACATGCCTATTATTTGCTCAGCCGAAATGTTGGCGGCAATCAGCGAGGCACCAATGGCCCACCAGGGCAAGGCTTTGCCCGCCAGGAAATAGTCTTTGGTGTCTTTGGCGTGACCTGCCTTTTCGCGGCTGACCCACTGCGCCAAACCAATAATGGTAATCGCGTAAACTGCGATTACTGCAAAATCCACTCCTGATAGTTCCACGACAAACTCCCCTACGAATTTTCTCTATTAGCGCTATTCAATTTGGCTATGGCACGCCTACTGGGACGCACCGCAAATGATCTGCTTTACGTCACAACCTAGAAAACATCGTCTGCCTTGCAATATTGCTGGATATAATCCTGATGGCTGGGCAACTGCGCGACTGTTTTGGTCACATTGCTTCGGATATGGGCAAGAAAATCAGCGACTTCCTTGTCAGCCATCATATTGGCAATAGGATGATATTGCTCTGGCATCATTCCCTGACCCAACATGACCTGCGTCCAGGAATTTTCTGCAAACAGCTGGTCGTTGGCTTTAAAAACGCGCGCCGTTTCTTTGAACAGGTCGAGGCGATGTTGCAGCGTATCCGGAATATCCATCGATTTGCACTGCCGCCAGAACGGTGTGTCTTCACGCTCGGTGACATGATAATGCAGGATGATAAAATCGCGGATATGTTCCATCTCATAGGATGTTTGAGCATTAAACTCATCCGCGTCCGCCTGGCTTATACCTACATGCGGGAACATCTGCATCAGGCGCAGCACACTGCGCTGGATAAGGTGGATGCTGGTCGATTCCAGCGGCTCCATAAAACCGCTCGACAGTCCAACCGCAATGACATTTTTGTTCCAGTGTTTACGCCGAGTACCGGTGCGAAATTTTAGCACCCGGGGCTCAGTTAACTGTTTACCCGCAATGTTTTTTTGTAGTGTATCAATGGCATCCTGATCACTTTGGTAGCGACTGCAAAAAACGATGCCGTTGCCGACACGGTGCTGCAGCGGAATACGCCACTGCCAACCACTGTCGTGGGCGGTTGAACGGGTGTAGGGGATGGGCTCGTCGGTTGCTTCTGTTTGAATGGCCACCGCGCTGTCACAGGGCAACCAGTGGGTCCAGTCACCATAGCCGGTGTGAAGCTTCTGCTCGATCAACAGACCCCTGAAGCCGGAGCAATCAAGAAAAAGGTCGCCTTCAACCATTGTGCCAGATGCAGTTGTTACACTTTCCACAAACCCAGTTTCACCGTTCAGGCCCGCATCGACAATTTTACCCTCAACTCGCTTGGTGCCATTTGCCTCTGCTATTTTACGCAGAAACTTAGCATAGAGTGACGCGTCGATATGATAAGCATAGTTCAGCCCCAACTTGGGCAAATGAGCAAATTTCCCCTGCTGTGCCGCAACAAGCTCAAGGCAATAATCACCAAAATCGTTGGTGATGCCTTCTTGAAGCCCACGCATCCAGAAATGTTGGAATCCGGCTGACCAATGGTCCTTGCCAGTGATGCCAAACGAATGGATGTAGCTGTGATTTTTTTGCTTCCAATTGACGAACTCAATACCCAGTTTGAAACTGGCTTTGGTGGCCGCCATAAATTCCTGTTCGTTGATGCCCAGATAACGATTGTAGTTCAATAACGTGGGGATGGTGGCCTCGCCCACACCGACGGTGCCTATTTCTTCTGATTCCACTAGCGTGATGTCCAGCACTTTACCCATAACCTTCGATAGGGCTGCAGCTGCCATCCACCCGGCCGTGCCACCTCCAACTATGACCACACGCTTAATATGCTGCTCTATACCCATCAACTATTCCTCGCTATGTGTTCAATTTATTCAGCAGAAAAGTTCGAATTTTCCGCGTCAAATCATCTGTCATCGGCGCGAGTATGCCCTGGCTTTCGAGCGGCAAGTGTTCAGCTGTTTCATCACTGTTTTCAAAGACATAATGATTAAAAAATTCTTTCCAGTGCTGCTTTTGCTCAGGCGGCAGATCTCGGACTGTCATAATCGAATGGATCAAGGCACCAATCGGCGGTCCCATATAGTCAGGGGTTCTCCGCCACCAATAATTCACCAGGATATTAAGACTATTTAAGGCTTCCACATGGTGCCACCACATGCTGGGAATGAAGATGGCATCACCTGGCTCCATTTCAGCCACTTGTGCCACTTCAAGTGCGGCGTTGAATTTGGGAAATTTCTCTAAGTCAGGATTATGAAAATCCACCATACTGATTGACTGCCCTGCGGGCGTAACATCAAGCGGACCAATATAAAGGTTGGACAATTGGTCAGGTGGGAACAGAGTAAACCGCCGTTTGCCAAGGACCACACAAGCAACATTGTCCGGCAAATCATGGTGAGCCGCAATACGGCTTTTATTTCCAACCCATATGCTGGCCAGCGGGTCGTGGCCGGGAATGGCAACATCGTTTTCCATTCGCATCCCGGGGAAACAAGTGTCAACAGTTGTTGACCCCATGTACAACAATGGCGGACGTGGGTCGGTGGTAAGTTCTTTTAATTTTCCAAACAACTGTGTGAAATTGCTGCGCACAGAATTTGCGTTTGGAGCAGTCATTTCCTGATTGTAAAATACCCGCCCATCCAGTTCAGGAGCCCCGAAAAAAGACGCAACAGTTGCTCCGTTGTAGAAACGCTGCAGATATTTATCAATTTCATCAATCGAGTTTTGACCGGCCTTGACAAGGGGCCAATCAGCCACCAGACCGCGCAATACCAAAGGCTCGGTCGAGCATAAAATGTCGTCGCCAAGCTGGTCAGGCTTGCAGCCGGTTATTTCGCGAATGCTATGTTGGCTTGGCGACACTTGGATTAAGCCTCGTTTTTCCGGGCAATCAAATCGGTAACGTTGGACAGAGACGCCACTGCCATATAGACCGGCTGCAGATAGCTTTTACTGTTTAGCTCACCTAGTGCATCGGCACTCAATGCATAAAGTGCGTCTTCATTGATGGCGTAGAAACCCACAAGCCTGTTTTTAGAACCATCATTCAGTTCAATATCCAGCGTAAACGGTTCAAGCAGATCATGGCGCGCCAACGTGTCCATAAAGTCCTGATTGTAGCCGCTACCCGCATGCATCGCATCCAGAGTTTCAGCAATCTTTGTCAGGTACGGTGTGTTGCCACCTTGCGGCAGGAACACTGATTCACCGGAAGTATTGCTGACGCGCGGACTGTCCATATCCACATGAATCACAGTTTGCCCTTCGCCGGGCGCGCCGCCCTGAAACCCGATCAGGAATGGCTGCATTTCCATCGCCATAGGCACGTAAGCAGCGTCCCATCCCTTAGATGTTAGAAACAGATTTTCGTGGCTTTCAAGTCCAAAGAGCGCGACAGAATGAAACTTGTCTGTTGCCGCATCTTTGTGAAAAAATATCGGATAGTGGGCCTGCAAATTCCTAAATTCGAACGGAAACGTGCCACAATACATGACACCGTCACCGAGTGCTGCAGATCGATCAGTCCTGATCTTCAGGTCCTTGTGATCGATGTTATTAAGAAGCTCATGCTTCGCCATTGTTAATCCTTTAATTTACCCACATTCAAGCGTTAGTCGCCGCGTTATCAATGCGGCAGGCCGTTTGCCTTTATATGTTCAATCAACTCGCGGTTTGACGGCAAGCCTGCCAAATATTTGGTCGTGATTTTGTCATTCTCTGCAAAATATTGTTTGGCAACTTCCGCTGAATCTCGCCGCCGATACGTGGGCGGCGCAGCGGTTTCAAAACCCATGCCATACAACACATATTGATAGCTTGCAGACGGGAACACTTCCTCGATTTGCGTTAAATCCTGTGCGCTGGGTGGCTGAAAACGCCATAACTCCAACAATGCCTGCAACTGGTCAGGAATTGTTTCGTTGGATCGATTGTCGGTCCAATACTCGCCCGTGCGCTTACTAAGCACATAGTGTAGCTTGAGAAAATCAATGATCCGGTCCCAGCGGTATAGGAAGCGCTCGTTAAAGCGTTTGGCCACCATGTCCATAATCTGTCTGTTTGCAGGCATTTCCTGGCTGATCATATTGGCTGACAATTCCACCAACACCAGCGCAGACGCCTCAAGCGGCTCAAGAAAACCGGCCGACATACCAACAGCGACACAGTTGCGGTGCCAAAATTTTTCCCTGTGGCCTGGTTGGAATGAAAGCTTACGCACCGCAAAATCATCAGCGCTTGAGTTTGTAGTTGAGAGATAGCTGCGGAGCTGCCGTTCAGCAGTTTCATCATCCATATGCGCTGAGGAATATACATGCCCAACACCGCGTCTGGTTGGCAGGCCAATATCCCATATCCAACCTGCATCTGTCGCTGTTGATATGGTTTGCGAAGCGACCGGGCCTTCAACATTTTCGTAAGGCACCTGCGCTGCAAGCGCCGTGTTATTGAAAAGCACTTTTTGTTTATCAACAAACCCGACGCCAAAATGCATACCCAAAAGCATGGATGACATACCCGTGCAGTCAACAAACAAGTCGCCAGCATGCAGGCCGCTTTTTTTGGTATCAAGCGAGGCGATATCGCCGTCTTCTGTATCGTTAACTGTTGTCACATGATCTAGGATGTGCCGCACACCCAGCCTTTCGGTGCAATGCCGCTGCAACAACCTTGCAAATTTACCCGCGTCCAGATGATAAGCGTAGTTGGCAACCGCTGCGTATTCGGGGGTGGTTATCTGCTTGGGTGCCTTCCCCGCCTCGCATAGGCGCGACTGGAAGCTCATGGCCACTGCAAAATTCGTTGATTTCGACATTTGTTGCCAGGCAGGCACCAAATTCACATCGCCGTACCCATTGGGCAGGACAAAGGGGTGGTAATAGTGATCGTCGGCAGCGCCAGTAACCCAACCATCAAACCGTGACCCTTGCTTAAATGACCCGTCGCATTCGCGCAGAAATTCTGTTTCTGACAAGCCAATTTTCCGGAGTGTGTCGCGCATGGTTGGCCATGTGCCTTCTCCGACCCCGATAGTGGGAACGTCAGGGGACTCTATCAACGTGATCTTAAGGCCGTCTTTGTGCGTAGCCTTGTGATCTGCGGCAAGAATACCCGCCACCAGCCATCCAGCGGTGCCGCCGCCCACGATTACAATATGTTTGACCGGTTTATTCAAAGTAACGCACCAATATGCTGTCTGCATTCCTATGAGTTAATGTAACTGGTTTTAAGGCTTACACAATTGACTTCCGCTAAATAAGTAAGCGCTTACGTGTAAAGCCCACAAAAAAAGCCGCTGTTTCCAAAGGCTTTTTTTACTCTTTCCAAGCCACAGGTAACTTAGAATTTATAACGTGCACCGAACATATAACGGGCACCCGTTTGGGTCGCGAAATGCACAGTGTTAACATGCCGACCATGCAGCCTCTGTGTCGCATTGGTGACATTAATCCCCTCTGCGAACAGCGTGAGGCCCTCAATGATTTCGTAACTGACGTTCACGTCAAACTGGCCGAAGGCCTCCGTGAACTGCGGATTGTTTGGCCCAGCTGCCGTTGCGGTAGAGGCCAGAAACTTGTCCCGCCAGTTATAAGCCACCCGTACCTGGATGCCATTTTTGTCATAAAAACCAATTACGTTGGCACTATCACTCAAGCCGACCAAAGCGAACTGAGGAACGCTTGCCGGTTGGGTAATGTCAAATTCAACATCACCGTCGACAAGAGTGTAATTCACGATCGCACCGAAACCGCTATCACCGAAGGTATGTTGTAAGGCAAACTCCCAACCATTAACGCTGGCTGATCGCTCATTTACTGGCACCGTGATATCAAAACCAAGCACCGGGTCTTCACCGTCTACGCCGAAAATGAATCCGGTGGTGTCCCCATTAGCATCAACGCCGGTTACCTGCACCGTGCTTGGGTCAGCATTCGCGAAGATATAGTTTCTGATCGCTGTCAGATCTTGATCCGAGCCGAGGGCTGCAACAGCATCGTTATAGCGTTGACCACCAAAAGGCGTGGGCAAACTAAACGGTGTGTCGCGGATTTCACTTATACCGATGAAGTTATCAACATTCTTTTTGAAGTAACCTGCAGCGATATAACTGGCGTCGTCATAATACCATTCGAGCGAAAAGTCCCAGTTCTTGGACTTAAACGGCAATAGCCCGGGGTCACCCTGATTACCCTGGCCACCTTCAACCCGGAACAGCTGGCTAACGGTTTGGCCGCCCTGAATGTCACCGTAGCCCGGCCTTGCGATAGACTCGCTATATCCAGCACGGAAAATTACACCGTCTCTCAATTCGATATCGAAGTCGATTGCCGGAAGCCAGTGATCATACTCGCCCGAAAGCTCGGTAAAGTCCTGATTTGGGCCGAAAATTATACCAAATTCGTTGGCCGCAACCCACTGGGTGCCGATTGCCACAGGTACGAGGGCTTGCGAATTAACTTCAGTTTTCTCATAGCGTATTCCTGCCACCAAATTCGCCGGTTTATCGCCCCATTCAAAGTGTGAATTTACCTGAATATATCCGCCGTAGCTTTCTTCTGTTGTGCGTCGGTCCGTAGTGAAATCATCTGACCGGCAAATGCCGTCACCGCCACAAGCGTTGTAGAGACTGTCGATCAAACCCACCATTCTGTCGAAATCGAAGGTAAAGAAGTTAGGCAGAAGGTTCGGGTCATCATGGCCGTCAAACGCGTCAAATTTGTCTGGGATAGATTCCGTTACAAAGATGTCATCTGGAATATCTGACGCCGGGCCAGCACCGCCCCATGTGTCGCGCTGCGCGTTGGCAAAAGCGGACCGTACCTTGTTTTCCGTGTAGGTAACGCCAAAATCGATACTTTCGACGATACCTTCATCAAATGCATATTCGCCGCGGAACTGTGCCTGGCGAATATCATCCCGCATGAAACTGTTAGAAAACACCGATCCCGTCGCCACAATACTGGCTGCGTCAATAGCGTTTTCACCGAATGGAGTACCGATAGTTAACACCGGTAGTTCATTTTCATAGTTTACGCTTTGACTATCGAGAATAAAAGCGCCGGTACCAAGGGTAGCGCTGGTTCCATAAGGACTGTCTTGGCCTGATTCAGCAGAAGAATCGTGAAGATCAAGTTCAAACGTTAGATTGTCCGTAGCCTGCCATTCGAGGTTAACGCCGATACTATGGTTTTCGCTCTTAACCGCGAACTGTGCACCACCCATTGCAAGGTCACTACGGCTGCCGCCGAAACGTTCTGTATAGAAAACCGGACCTGCAGCTGGACCGTCAGTCCATTCGCTTGATGTATCACCGAAGTTAAACCATACAGACACGTCATTGCGCTGCGTTCTAACAGTGTTTTCGGAATAAGTATAATCCAACGTAGCTGTAATGCGGTCGGTTGGCCGAAATTGCAGAACAAGCTGACCGTTAATACGCTCGCGCTCAATATCATTGATGGCATACCCTAGGCTTTGCTGAACCGCATAAACGTCATTTGGGCCAGGCCGGTTAGTAATATTCACATCAGCTTCGGTACCGCCAGCAGGAATTTGCGGCAAGGTGCCCCAGTTGTTCTCGGAACCTAGATAGGCACCGCGCCATCCGTTGGCTACCGATGCTTGAGCAAAACCACTATCACGCTTTTGGTAGCTACCAGTGAGCGCTATACCAAACTTGTCGTCAGCAAAAGTGTTGCTGAAGATACCTGAAATTTCAGGGGTAATCGTTTTGTCACTAATCGCCGAGGTGTCATAAACACCTTTGGCACCGATGCCCAGCTTCCGGCCAGGCGCGTTGAGAGGGCGAGTTGTCTGAATGTTAATCGTAGAACCTATACCGCCCGTTGGCACCGCTGCGCGGCTGGTTTTGTATACCTGAACCGCAGCAACACCCTCAGCCGCTAGGTTGCCAAAGTCAAATGAACGCGAATCCGGGGCACCACCGCCAAAAACAGAAGAGGTTGGCATCTGACGACCATTTAAGGTAACGAGGTTAAAATCGGGGCCAAAACCACGAACCGTTACGCGTGCACCTTCACCGTTATCACGGTCAATGGAGACGCCAGTAATACGCTGAAGGGATTCAGCCAGATTGGTGTCAGGGAATTTACCCATATCCTCGGCAGAAATTGCATCAACCACACCGCGCGCGTCGCGCTTCTGGTCCATCGCTGCTTTCAAGCTGCTGCGGATACCGGTAACGGTAATTTCCTCAATGCCCGCATCCGTGCCAGCTGCATCTTGCGCTGTTGCAGTGGATGCTGTGACCGTTGCCAAGATAACTGACATGGTGCCAGCAAGTGTGGTTTTGCCGTATCTCTGAATTCTCACGTCGTCTCCCCTCGTGTTTACTATTAACGCAGCACGCCCTAACTTTCCCAACAAAAGTAAAGCATTTGTCGAATATATTTGCATTCGTAAATGTAAGCGCTTTCATTTAGCTAATATCTTTTTGTGTGACAGGTCAACAACATTTTCTCAAATAGGTTGTTTTCTTTCCATCCTGTGGTTTTCTCACCAATAACATGCCATTTTGAGGGTGAAAGTGTTAAGTGCGATGGGCTATTGGCACCACAGTGTTGACGAAGCGGTATGAACTGAGTAAGCTTTTTTGTAAGCGCTTACACTAATTGTATACGTAAACCATACTTAGTTTTTGATGATTTGATTTTCTTTATGAATATTACGATTCCCAAAACCTCCCGGCTACACAGGAAAGAGTTTGTCTTTGGTGTCGCAACGGCTTCGTTTCAAATCGAGGGCGGCGCAGACAGTCGACTTGAAAGTATTTGGGATCGGTTTTGCTCCACCCCTGGTACGATTCGCGATGGGTCCAACGGACTGGTGGCGTGTGACCACTATAACCGATGGCTGGAAGATGTTGAATTGATCGAACATCTGGGTGTTGACGCTTACAGGTTTTCTTTGTCTTGGCCACGGGTCATTGATCAAAACGGTGATTTGAATGCCGTAGGCATAGCTTTTTATGTGGGTCTACTGGACGAATTAAACCGCAAAGGAATCAAACCCTTTGTCACATTTTATCATTGGGATCTGCCTCAGCACCTTCAGGATGCCGGCGGCTGGTTGAACCGGGAGACGGCGATAAAATTCCGGGATTATGTTGACCTGGTCTCAAAAGAGTTTGGTGACCGGGTATATTCATATGCAACACTTAACGAACCTTTTTGCTCAGCCTATCTTGGTTATGAAGTTGGTATCCATGCGCCAGGCATGATAGGACCGCAATACGGGAAAAAGGCAGCTCATCATTTATTGCTTGCTCACGGTATGGCAATGGAAGTATTGGCCCGAAACAGTCCAAACTCACTTAATGGAATAGTGTTGAATTTCAGTCCTTGCTACAGCCACACGGACGCGCCCGAAGATGTCGAGGCAGCGAAACTGGCCGATATTAACCTCAACAAGTGGTACATCGAACCTATTCTGAACGGGCAATATCCAGACCTAATAAATACATTACCTGATGATCACAAACCAGATATCCAAGCTGGTGATATGGCTCTGATATCGCATGCCATAGACTTTGTTGGCATCAATTACTATACGCGGGAATTCTACCAAAAGGGCACATCGTCCGGATATGAGAAAGCGGAAAGCCCCGTGGGCCAAAAGACCGATATGGGGTGGGAAGTGTTCCCTCAAGGTCTAACTGATCTGCTCGAATCACTAAACAAACAATATGAGTTACCACCAGTCTACATCACTGAAAACGGTGCCGCTATGCGCGACACCGTCGAGAACGGCGCAGTAAACGATGCAGACCGCGTAGCCTACTACCAAAGCCACTTGGAAGCGGTTGACAACGCCATCAAACAAGGTGTCGATATTCGGGGGTATTTTGCCTGGAGCTTGCTAGATAATTTTGAGTGGGCAGAAGGCTATGCAAAACGATTCGGCATTATCCACGTAGATTATGAAACTCAGAAGCGAACGATTAAAGCCAGCGGCAAAGCATTTGGTGAATTTCTGAAACAAAGAGCGGCTTAAGAACAACAACAATGACTCGGGGGATACAATGTTAAGTGTAAGAGAGAAGATTGCCTACGGCCTCGGCGATACGGCAAGCAACATTGTTTTCCAAACAGTTATGATGTTCCTCGCTTTCTTTTACACTGATATATACGGCATTTCACCGGCTGTTGTTGGTACGCTTTTTCTGGCTGTACGTGTTTTTGATGCGGTTACCGACCCTCTAATGGGCGCGCTAACCGATCGAACTCAAACAAAACACGGCAAATTCAGGCCATATCTTCTTTGGCTGGCGGTCCCCTTCGGCATCATCAGTGTGGCAGCTTTCACCACACCCGACCTGTCTCCGACCGGAAAAATCATTTATGCCTTCGTTACCTACGGCCTGCTAATGGCGGCCTACACCGCAATAAATATCCCCTACTCCGCGCTGGGTGGCGTCTTAACGGACAAACCTGAGGAGCGGGTATCGGTGCAGTCTTACCGCTTTGTTTGCGGCATGGTCGGCGGCTTGATCGTTGCCAGCTTGACACTACCGCTTGTGGATTACTTCGGCGACGGCGACCAAGCTAAAGGCTACCAATACACCATCGGCGCGATGAGCTTGTTTGGCATTGTCATGTTTTTCCTGTGCTTTGCGGGTACCAAGGAGCGCGTTACGCCGCCGCCAGTGGCCGGCCGAAAAATGCGCGAAGATTTCAAATCGCTATGGCAAAATGACCAATGGCGCATCTTGTGTTTGGCGGTACTTTTCTTGTTGACTGGCATGGTTTTACGTTCAACCCTCGCAATATTTTACGTCAAATACTACATGGGTGTGCCTGAGTTCATCACCACATTTGTAACTATCGGCATGATTGGCAATATAATCGGTACGTCATTGTCAGCCCCGCTGGCAAAACGGGTTTGCAAGGTGAAAGCCTATATTTGGTTACAAATAATTTCGGCCATTTTATGCGCAGTAAGTTTCTTAATCCCCGGCGACATGATTTTCCTTACAACAGCGGTGTTCTTTATCTGGAGTTTAATGCTGCAAATGGCAACGCCGCTTTTGTGGGCAAAAATGGCTGACGTCGTCGATTATGGGCACTGGAAAACCGGAATTAGGGTGACTGGTTCGGTCTATTCGACCGTTGTCTTTTTTATTAAAATGGGCATTGCCGTGGGCGGTGCAATCGCCGGGTGGTTGCTTGCTTTTTATGGTTTCGAAGCTGGCGTCGAAGCAAGCGAGGAAACACGCGAAGGACTACGCATGTCTTTCACACTTCTTCCGATCATACCTTTCTTGGTAGTTGCAGCGGTGATGCAGAAATACCGCCTGACAGATAGCCTTGTAAAAAGCATTCACGGCGAGTTAAAAGAGCAGATGGATAATTCTGATTCTGTACCAACAGAGTCTGCACCCTTAAAAGAAAATGCTTAAGGCACAATGGCGACAATATACGAAGTATCGGCACTCGCTGGCGTCTCACTTGCCACAGTTTCACGGGTCATAAATGGCACGGGGCGGGTTAGTGAAAAAACCAGCAAAAGAGTAAAGGACGCAATCAGGACGCTGGATTATCGCCCCAGTTCGGCCGCCAAGTCTCTTGCGTCAAACCGGACTGACAGCGTCGGTGTTCTTGTGTCCGAGTTCCATGGGCCTTTTTACGGCGCCATGATGAGCGGTATAGAATCCGAATTACGCGCCAAAGGCAAACACGGTATTTTCGCTGCTGGCCACAGCGATGAAGCCAGCGAGAAAGAAGGTATCGAATTTCTGATCAATCGAAGTTGTGATGCCCTAATCCTTCATGTTGAGGCCGTTTCAGATGACTATTTGATTGAACTCAGCAAAGGTAAGGTACCGTTTGTCCTTATCAATCGTTTCATTGCGGAGCTTGCCGACATTTGCATAAGTTTAAACAATGGTTTGGGCGGCAAAATAGCAGCGCATGCCATGCTTAATGCAGGCCACACACATATTGCCTATGTATCCGGCCCACTGTGGAAAAACGATAGTAGTGACCGGCTACAAGGCTTCAAGCGAGCGTTGAAAAAAGCCAATGTTGCCTTCGACAAAGACTTGGTTTTTGAGGGCGACTTCCATGAAGAAAGCGGACAACAGGCTTTGTTGAGTTTTGTTAAGTCCAAGAAAAAATTTACGGCCGTGGCTTGTGCAAATGATGAAATGGCTTCCGGCGTATACAAAGCGGCTCGTGACTTGGGCATGAACTTGCCTGAAGACCTTTCTGTTGTCGGTTTTGACCATTCAATTTTTGCCAGTTATCTGCACCCACAATTGTCTTCTGTTAACTATCCCATCGGACGGATGGGAAGAATGGCCGCGCGGCTCGTTCTTCGGAATATTTACAAAGCGACTATCAAAGACATCAAACACGAATTTGAACCGGAACTAATTTCTCACGGTTCGATCGCGGCACCGAAATAAGCCGGTAAACGCCAAGAAAGTCTTGGTCTATTTTTGCTGCCAGACTTTCACCCAGTCAATTTCATATCGGGTAGGAAAAGCAGTTTCATCTACGCCCTTTTGGCCGCCCCAATCACCACCAACTGCCAAATTCACGATAACATGAAAAGATTGGTCAAACGGCCACTCGGCTGTGTCGTCTGTTTTTTCTCGGAGAATTTCAAAATATTGTTTACCATCTAAAAACCAGCGCAAACTATCCTTCGTCCATTCAACAGCAAAATCATGAAACTCAGTGCTGATTGTAGGCACATAAACCTCGCCGCCTTTTTGCGTGCCTAGTTTGCCGTTGAAGGCTTCGGTATGGATGGTGCCATGCAGGTAACCAAGCCGGTGACCCACATGCTCCATGATGTCTATCTCTCCGGATTTGGGCCACGGGCCAAAGCTATTGACGTCCGGCAGCATCCAGAAGGCAGGCCAGGTGCCAACGCCGGCAGGGATTTTGGCACGCATGGCAATCTTGCCGGTCTGCCATCCTTTTATTTTTTGAGACGTAATTTTTGCGGATGTAAAGCCATCAGCATTCAAGGCTTCAATGATCAATTTTCCGTCTTCGATTCGCAGGTTTTCAGAATTGCCTGTGTAGGTTTGAAGTTCGTTATTGCCGAACCCACAAAGAGTAGGACAGCCATTTCCCGTTAATACTTCCCAGAAATTCGGATTCGGTTGGCTACCGGTGTTAAACTCGTCGGCCCAAACCAATTGCCATTTTTTTTCTTCTGCATATACACCTCCTGCGACTGCAAGATTTAAGCTAACAAACACGGTGACGACCCCAACAGCTGTCCAATTGATGCGCATCATATTACCCCTCTACCATTAAATTTATTGTCAATTCTGTAATTAACTAGCGGCCGCCTGCCCCAAATTAGGGGCATTGATGCGTTGTTTCAGTTCGTTTTCTAACTTCAATATTTGCTACCGACACTGCGGCAGCGATACTGGTTTTCAGCTCAAATGGCCGAGTAACAGCCGCAAATGTGTCACCTTCCTTCGCAAAACACTGGAGCTTGAGTGCGAACGGCTGCCACCCCTTGCCAGCCAGCTGATCCAGATGCGGAGAAATATCAACTATTCGTTCGCAGTTTTCTCCGCAGGCTATTTGCAATAGCATCTGCCCCCCCAACGGCTTTTCAACATTGACGTCAAAACTGATAGTGCCTCCAGCTTGTAAAATGGAGGAAAAATCATAGTGAGTATTGGGGCCGTCTGCCTGGATGAACATCGACGCAGCTTTTCCCCCTGCCCAGGTGATTTTAAGGGCATCTTCCTGCACATTCATGTCTGTGGATGTTAATACAGCCGCTTTGCTCGGTAACGCGGCATAGGCGCCGCTCAAAAGGATAGTTGATTGATCATCTCCGACCCATATTTGCCACGGCGCTTGAGGGCGCCCGGCATAAATTGGAAAGCTATCAGTGTCGGCTTTGGCGACACCTTCAACATCTTCAGGCAGCAATCCAAAACCGTCATCTGGCGCCACATAAGATAGCCCGTAACCTAAAACGAACAATGGGTCGTACCCTGCGTGATGCGGGTTCAAAACATCCTGCAACGGCGTTTTAGGCCAGGAAAAAGACAGGGTGCCTGTGAAGTCATGTCGCGGTTTATTTTGAACATCCGCAACCAACACATCGGCGAGACCAACGCCTTCACTGCCCGGAAGCCACGCCGCGACAAAAGCATCTGACGCATTTAATTCAGGGTTAACCCACATTGGCCGGCCCGATAAAAACACACTTACAACCGGAATGTTTTCAGCCTTCAGTTTCTGCAACAATTTGAGAGACGTTTTATGAACAGGCTCAAATTCCAGGGTTTCACGGTCGCCCTGAAATTCGGCGTATGGATCTTCACCAAACACTACCACCGCAATATCAGGCCGAGTAGTGTAAGAACCATCGATAGACAGCTGCGCCTTACCCCCAATTGCAGTAATTGCGCCTTTCAGCCCGTCAAAAATAGAAGTGCCGCCGGGAAAATCTGCGTTTACATTGCCAGTGCCCTGCCATGTAATGGTCCAGCCACCCGACTGTTTTCCAATGTTATCGGCCCCGTCTCCGGCAACTAGAATGTGCTGCCCGGCCTTAAGTGGCAGAATTTCACCCTCATTCTTGAGTAATACGAGCGATTGCCGTACTGCACGTCTCGCTACGTCGCGGTGAGCTTTACTGCCAATTATACCGGGCTTACCAGCTATCCCGCGCTCGGACGGGCGTCCCTTGTCAAAAAGACCTGCTCGCATTTTCACCCGCAAAATCCGGCTGACGGCATCATTCAGGCGTTCCATCATGATGTCGCCCGCCTTCACCTGCGCCACAGTATTGGTGTAAAAATCTTTCCAGTCAGTGGGCACCATAATCATATCAACGCCGGCATTTATTGATGCCGCACATGACGCATTAGTACAGCCGGGGAGCTGTCCGTGGCCGTTCCAGTCCCCAACAACAAAACCGTCCAACGCCATTCTGTTTTTCAAGACATCGGTCAAAAGATACTGGCTACCGTGTATTTTTTCGCCGTTCCAGCTGGAAAAGCTCGCCATCGCCGTTTGCACACCAGCGGCAATTGCTGGTTCGTATCCAGCACCGTGAATGTCGCGCAGTTCAATTTCCGAAACTTTGGCATTGCCCTGGTCATCACCATTTTCAGTTCCACCATCACCCAGGAAGTGCTTTGCTGTCTCAACTACATGGTTTGCGTCCAGAAACTCCGCGGTGCCGGGCACACCTTGAAGGCCGAATATCATTTCTTTGGCGTAAGCCTTTATCAGTGACGGGTCTTCACTGTAGCTTTCATAGGCCCTGCCCCACCGGTCATTTTGCGCAACCGCCAGCGTCGGTGCAAAAGTCCAGTCGATGCCAGTTACCCTTGTTTCACGCGCCGTAACATTGCCTATCTCGCGCATCAAAGCCGGGTTGTGTGTGGCGCCCAGTCCGATATTGTGGGGGAATATTGTGGCGCCGATGACATTGTTATGACCGTGGACCGCGTCACTGCCCCAAATGATTGGAATGGCTGCTCTACCGTCTGATGTATCCATCGATGCGTCATAATATGCGTCTGCTAAATCAAGCCATTCCTGCGGAGTTGCGTGCTTGTTGCGGTTCGGCATGGAACCGCCACCGTTCAAGACCGAGCCAAGATGATAGGTTCTTATATCTTCTGGCGTGGTATCTTTTATCTCTCCCTGGATGAGCTGTCCGACTTTTTCCTCAATGGTCATACGGGTAAGAAGGCTTTTAATCTTCTGCTCTAACGCAACATCTAATTTAAGCGGACTAGAGACCGAAGGCCATGCACCAGCTCCCAAGTATTTACTTTGTAGAGGAGCCGACGCCAGTTGGTCACCAGAGGCAGTTTCGATTGAAGACTGGTTTTCAGAGGGCTGTTCGGCGCAAGCTGTCAGCAGCAAAAAGGTGCTTAAAGCTACATATTTCTGACAAAGGCGAGATATCATTTGCACACTCTTAAAATCATAAAAGATCAAAGGTTCAACTGGAGTATCCATGATTTTATGAGTTGATACAATACAAAATGTAAGGGCTTACATAATATTTACAAACCTACTGAATAACAGGAGGCACAGTTATCAGAAGTGATTGGTGTGTCGTGGGTTTCGACTGTAAGTCTGGCCGGGATTGGCGCGCCCCGGAGGAGGAACTTCGAACTCATTGTTTGAAGTTTTGGAGGACTGGGAAGAACAGCTTAAACACTCTGATATTGACTTTGAGAGGCTGGAACCATGAAACCTTCAAAGACTATAAAACCAGCCCCTAAAAAGCGCCAAGCTCCTCTTTCTGTCCGTTTGTCAGAGGAACAACGCACCCAACTCAAACAAATGGCGGGCAACATGACGGTGAACGCCTATATCGTTATGCGGCTGTTTGGCGAGGATGCCACGAAGAAACGGGCGCGGCGTATCACGCAGGACATTCTCCTGCTGTCTCAAATCCTCGCCAAGCTGGGACAATCCGGTTTGCACGCGGACCTGCACACGCTTGCTGAATCTGCCAAACATGGAGCGCTGCACGTTTCACCAGAAGTCGAAGAACAGCTTGTCGTTGCCTGTTCCAATGTCGCCACTATGAAGTCCATGCTTATGCAGTCCATCGGGATACGGGAGGATTAGGCCATGATCCTCAAGGCATCACAGCGCGGCGGTGGCAAGCAACTTGGCCTTCACCTTATGAATGCCCACGACAATGAGCATGTGGAAGTGCATGAGGTACGCAGCTTTGTATCCAGTGATGTGACAGGGTCCTTCAAGGAAGCCTATGCCATCAGCAAGGCCACACAGTGTAAACAGTTTCTGTTTTCGGTGTCCCTCAATCCGCCAGATCACGCCAATGTGGATATTGCCAGCTTTGAATCTGCTATCGATAGAATTGAGGAGCGCAATGGTCTCTCAGGTCAACCTCGTGTGATTGTGTTCCATGAGAAAGAAGGCCGAAGGCATGCACATGCTGTCTGGTCCCGTATTGATGCGGACACTATGACTGCCCGGAACTTGCCTTTCTTCAAGGAGCGGTTAACCGAGCTGTCTAAGGAACTGTACCGAGAGCATGATTGGAAAATGCCTAGAGGCTTTATCAGCAAGGATGAACGCGACCCTCGCAACTTCACGCTCGAACAATGGCAGCAAGCCAAACGCATGGGTCGCAAGGCTGGGGAACTAAAGCAGGATATTCAGGACGCTTGGGCCATTAGTGACAATAAAGCCAGCTTTGAAGCCGCCTTACAGGAAAAGGGATTCATGCTGGCGCGAGGTAACAGGCGCGGTTATGTGGCGGTGAATATGCTGGACAAGCAGGTGCTGTCCCTGTCCCGCTATAGCGGCAAGAAGCCAAAGGAGCTGGAAACTCGACTTGGTGAGGCGGATAAGCTGCCGAGTGTCGAAGACACCAGCACCCGGATTGATAAGGAAGTGGGCCATAGGCTCAAAACCCATATGAGGCGGGTGCAGGCTGAAAAACAACAACATCTTTCACCGCTGGACAATAAACGTATCGCTCTGCGCGATGAACACAGACGGGAACGTCAGCGCTTTGATGCCATGCTCAGGCAGCGCCAGCAAACCGAGGCCAAAGAGCGAGCAGCAAAACTGCGCACTGGCATTCTTGGCCTGTGGGACCGGGTACGCGGGGAATACAGGAAAATTGAAGCCAGAAACGCAGAGGAAGCCAGAAACGCCGATCTGCGAGATAGACAGCAACACCAGACCCTACTCGCTAGCCAGCATGATCAGCGTCGAAAGCTACAGGCTTCTATGGTCAAAGTACGGGATGATTACCGAACAAAGGCTAGTGAACTGTACCGGGACACACAGCGGTATGGTCAAAACCAAAGATCACTTGCCCCCAAAGCCCCCGATAGCACACTTAACAAACTGCATACTCAATTCAATGTGCAAGTCAGCCCTTCCAAACGACAAGAGAAACTGGAGCAGTTCCGGGAAGGCAGACGACAGAAATCAGACAGGCACAAGAGCGGACCAAGCCTTGACCGAGGGTAATACAGCATATCAGGCGACTTGCTTAATGGTAACATATATGGTACTATAATGATAACGATACGAGAATATATATTAGAGGATGGCAGCAGCCCTTTTGCCGACTGGTTTGACAGCCTGAATGTGCAGGCGGCCCTCAAGGTGAACACCTATCTCACCCGTATCGGTCAGGGCAATATCTCGTCCCTGAAATCAGTGGGTAACGGTGTTCACGAAAGCCGTATCGACTGGGGGCCGGGATACCGGGTGTATATGGGGCAGGATGGTGACAAGCTGGTGATCCTGCTCGGTGGAGGCACAAAGAAGCGTCAGCAAAAGGATATAGAGGCCGCCAAGACGCTCTGGCAGCACTATAAGAAACGCAAGAAGGATCAATAAGAATGCCGATTACACGCGACTTCAAGGAAACAATACAGGCTCGTGCCTTGCGAGACCCTGAGTTCCGTGCTGGCCTGTTCAAAGAGAGCATTGAGGCCATGCTTGCTGGTGATACGGAAACAGGCAAGATGCTGCTGCGTGATTTTATCAATGCCACTATCGGCTTTGAAGAACTGGGCAAGCTTGCCGACAAGCCGCCCAAAAGCCTCATGCGCATGTTGAGTGCCAGTGGCAATCCCACGGCCAACAATCTGTTTGGCATCATTCACACGCTGCAACAGCAGGAAGGTGTTAGCTTTGAGGTGAGTGCTTCGCACTAATTAGATTATATTAGTATTAGCCTCTTTAAGTCTTCGACCTGTAGATCAAAATTCATAGCATCTAGACCGAATAAGAACTTAGCTTGGCTCTTCGCTATGAAATCGACAGTTTTTTCCTCCTGTTCAGACAAGATTGTAATATCCATATCCGATGAAGGATGAGAGGCTTGAAGAAATTTCTTACTTTTGATTGCGAGCCTAATTGACTCTTTAGCTAGAGAATTATGCACTATAAGTAAGTCTATATCGTTGTGGTTTTCCTTAGCGTTGAAATAGGAACCAAACCCGTAAATTTTGACATAGGGCATTATTTCACCTCCGAGGCGCACGTTCCTCGGGCGGAACATAGTTTACAAAATCTCGCGAGTTGAGTGCTCCCATAAACTCACCAATTTTAAAAACACCAACATCTAAATTTTTACAATGCTCTTTCACTTCACCTGTGTACCCGCACCAAGCTGAAGCAATAACTACAGCGTCAATGTCCCCATGATTGTCGGTTACTTCGTGATACTCAGCCAAACCAAAGCTATAGCATTCGCAAACAAAGACCTTCAGGCTTCTGTGATCAGTCAACTCCACCTGATATAATCCATCTCCTTGAAACTCGAGTCTTCTGACACGGTCATGGTATTCCACATTTTCATCGAAAAACCTGAAGTGGCCATAATAGGAGGGCCAAGGGAAGTTTTCACTATGTGCAGGCATTTGCTAGGTTCTCCACCAATTCTGAAAATTCCTGTGGAAATCTCACAACACCTTCATATGAGTTTTCCGATTCCACCCATCGCTCATAGCTGCGTACATGCAATCTATACCTTTCAATGATTGGTATTTCATCTGGAGCAAAAAATTGGATGTAGTCGTTGATAACCTTTAGTATTCCCCGGTTGTTAGGCACTATCGTACTGAGCCTTTCTTCTTCCCAGATCAGATAAGCTTCCTCGTTCATCGGATTTTTTCGAGCTAAATCAGAGTGTGGCCCATACTGATTAAAAACGGCATGGTTCTCGATCATTAACGGATAAATGGCGCGAACCAAATCATGCTTATCCCGGTAGACCTCTCCCTCCAGCCGAGAAACGATAAACACTTCATGGCTTTCTTTCATCCCAAGAAGCACTTCTACAGAAAACTCTTCCTCGTTCTCCGGCACATCAATCAGGGTATGATGATGAGCACACATAAGGACCAAATTAGGGTATGCGCTGAGTTCTGGCTCTAAAAGATCAGGATCGTGACGGTTTGCCCGAAGTTTTTCGCCTTTAATGTGGGCCATCTGACCAAGTGTATAATGCTGTCCATCTGTATTAGCTGTTAACCGCTCCCCACAACCTTCAAAAGAACAGCGCCCAGCGGCATTGGCCCATAAAATCTTAGCATTCTTCGCGGTAATGGCCATCTACTTCTCTAAGTTTGAGGCCTGCTAATGCTCGGCCCTATTCATCATAAGCATATTTTCGCCACAAGCAGTAAATACACTAACTCGCTTAAGCAATCGATTTCACGCCACAGTTGGGTTTGGGTTGCTTCTGCAACCCTGCCTCGTGGCTGAACAGCGGGTGTGAAAACGGAGATGAAAAATCGACGGCGGGCGCAGGAAACCCCGAGCCTCGGGAGACCGTCTATTTTTCATGAAGTGCGCTGAGGGTGGAACCCTAAGATAGAAGATATTTTTCGAGAACTATTTCGACCTTAACCACAAAAAACCAACAAACAAAACCACACCAAAAAATATTGCGGCTTGCAGCTGCGGTGATCTTCTGTCGTTGTGGCATTCTGTGGCAAAATGCTGACAGTTATCGAAGAATAAGTCCCACTTACGACCGATTAGAGCACGCGCATTCATCATTACTGTGACCGGGTCCAAATCACTTGGATACCCCTTGCTAAGAACAGGATATCCACTAGAGAATGTTTCAAAACACTCTTCAATAACTAACCCAACTCTTTTTGACGCAGAAATAACAGTCCCATAGCCTGTAGCTAATCCATAGTGTTCCACACCAGAAGGCAACTTCACTGCGATCATTTCACCTTGCATATACATATACAAAATCTCTATAATAGTTATATATTCTTAAAGCTATTATTTTAACTTTAAGTTAAATAAAACAAGACGCATGGATTTTGTAAAGAGGTAGTTTCATGAAAGCAGGCACGACATATCCGGCAATCATAGGAAACGTAATCAAGCAGCTCAGGGGCCAGAAAGGAATCTCTCAGGGGGACATGGCTCAGGCAATGGGTGTATCGCAAGCAGCATGGTCCAAATTGGAGAATGGCAAGGCAAACTTATCCACGGCACAATTAGCAAAAGTTGCTGATCGCCTCGGCCTGTCTGCAGGAACCATCATGCAATACGCTGAAATGGCAGCAGACAACTTCCAATCGGAGGGAATGACCGTTACCTATGATAACAAGGAAGCTGAAAACACTAATTTGATGCTTTTAGGGGCTGCCGCCATTGGTGCCATCATTGGCTTAATACTCTTTTCAAAGAAATGATCTTACATGCTAGGCATGAACTCTACTGTGAGTAATGAATCATGATCAAGGGATGGTGGGGTGATAACATTGGAAAGTGATATGTATCCAGACATTCGTAGCCAATTACTGGATACCTCAACCGACGAAGAGCTGATCTCTGTTATTTACAATACTACTCTTAAAGATGAAGCCCATCGTGAAATCCTGCGCGGACTAGTCATAGAGTTACATAATTTATCTCAGTTTGATGTTGTTGGAGCATACTCACATTTGGAGAACCCTACGCCCAGCGGGGAAGACTTTTTCCTACTACGACACGTTTTTGAAGAAATAATACTGGAACTTAATTCATCTGCTTCAGAGATGATGCAATGCATCATGCATCTTACGAAACAGGCTAGTAATGATCTTTCATCAGGGGCCTTGCTGCCTCACTTTGTAAATTGGTTAGTTGGGGATGAAAGCCGCCTGAATGAAGCTTTTGAACTATTGGTTAGTGAGGACAGCCAATTTGGAAGTTTAATGCCCCAAGTCATAGAAGCCGGTAGTCGCACGAATCCTGATAAATACATCAATTACTGCATAAATCTATTGGAAGATGACGATATTGAGTTATGCAGAAAAGCTATATTTTCTATCGGTAGAATCTCCTTCCGTGAAGTCTCTAAGCATACAAAGGTTTGTGCATCGGCGGTGTCAGCTGCAGTAGAGCGAGATGATGATCGGTTGAGAGCGACAGCATTAAAAACTTTATTTCACATCTGTCGATCAGATACTTCCATCGTTAAAGACACAATAGAGGTCATCAAATTTTTGTTGGAAGCCCCGGAAGAGTATACTCTCCACGCTGCTGCAGAGCTATTTGCTTGGGAACTGACAGAGATACCTGAAGCCCTCTTAGTCACTTTACTTGAAAAACTACAAAAAACGCCAATCCTAAACGCTGGCACTTGGGAATTTATTGACCAAGGTATAAGGAAGCTTGTCAAAACCGAACAACAGGAAAAAGCATTAAGTTTCCTTGAAGAACTAGCAATGGATGTACCTGATTTGGATATTTTTAAGACGTTCAAATCAACTTATCATTCACTCTTAGAAGACAGAAAACTAGTAAACAAAGTAGTGACTAGGTGGCTATTAAGAGGACGTGCTAGCCTAAAAAATTTCGCAGCAAAAATGATCCTTCAAGCTTCATCTGTTTCACCTATAGGCGCTGATGTAGATGAATTTGATCCTGACAGCCCAATTCATGTTGTATTCCTTGCAAGAAAAGCTATTGGGTACTTTTTCTTGAATGAAGGAAACTCAGCAACAAACTTCATTCTTTCTCTTATGAACTCTACATCATCAAAAGACGCACTTAATACTCTCTCCTAATTATTGGAAGACCCACTGTTATTAAACTATCCTGAAGACGTGCGTAGTTTACTCGAAACACCTGAAATTGAGGTAACCTCAGACACCACGAAGTATATTGAAAAGGCCTTATCAGGTTCAGAAAAATACTACAGTGCATTACGCCAAGTTGGTGAACTGCCAGAGTTACATACCCCCCAATCTGAACAAGAAAGCCATATGAAGAATATGGCCTCCAAGACCCGACAAGCAATGAAAGAAGAAGAAGGGAAATCAGCCTTACTTTCAATGGTATCCAAGTCTGTGATCTTGCATGGAAATAGAGCTGCATACACCATCGTAGACTTTAACGGGCAGCAACACCGAAGCGAAATAGCAATGCAATCACACGGGCACTCTGTGACAGTTCCTCGAATGTCGATTCTTACCCCTTACGATTTTGATTTAATGTTACGCATTTATAGGGCTGAAAGGATTACAGAATGAAATTAATCCTGCGCCAATACCTCGCAAACTTACGAGAACGCAATGAACTAGATGCAATCCTGCCCGATTTACTTAGTCAAATGGGTATGAATGTTATCTCTAGGCCATCGATTGGTACACGACAGTTTGGTGTTGATATTGCTGCTGTTGGCAGCGTTGATGGAGGCCCTGAAACAGTCTACTTATTTTCAGTTAAAGCAGGCAACCTTGATCGAACGACATGGAATGGAACAAACGACCAAGCACTACGACCTTCGCTAGATGAAATTATAGATTCATACATTCCCTCAGTTCTTTCTCCTGAGCACAAAGATAAACCTATTGCCATATGCATCTGCATAGGAGGTGAGGTTCATGAAGCAGCACGTCAGCAGGTTTCAGGCTACATTGAAACAATGGAGAAAAAACATGAGGATTGGTGCTTATCTTTCCAAGAATGGAATGGCGACCGATTGGCAGCTTTGATTCAAGAACATCTCTTACGTGAAGATTTGTTGCCCGCCAACGCTCGTAGCCTTTTAAGGAAATCCTTAGCCTTGGTTGATGAACCTGAAGCCTCGCATCGTCACTTTGGAGCACTAGTAAAACAATTAACTAAAGCCCAAAACACACCAAAAAAAGAACTGACGGCAAGTCGCCAAACTCTCTTGTGCCTATGGACTCTATTTGCTTGGTGCAGGGATGCCGGCAACTATGAAGCAGCTTACTTAGCTAGTGAATTGGTACTGCTAGCTTTATGGGCTAAAACACATCATTGCATGGAGAAAAAAGGTAAAATCAATAAGGCAAGAACTGCTGTCTTCTTCTCTACACTCGACGCATATCGCCATATAACGGCAGCATATGTATATGATAAAATTGGGCCTGCCGCTAACATTGAACATGGTCTCTCATGGGGGACACATTCATCAAACGAACTTTCTCTAAACTTGAAGTTATTTGATGTTTTAGGGCGTATCGCTATGTGCGGTATTTGGCACAACTGGTTTAATGGCGTAGCACAAATACAGGAATTTTCGGAGCAAGCTAGAGAGTTTGAGCAGTTATTTTTCCAAGCTAGAGAAATCCTAGCAAAAGCCATCAATAATAACCCAACACTCTTTCAGCCAACGAAAGACGATCACAACACAGAACTTTCTCTAGCGATACTACTTCTTGGCAAAGATCAGAGCTATGTAGATTTTATCAAAGGATGGATCAAAGAGATTACAGATCGTTCAATTTTATCATATGAAATCCACGGCCAGTTCCCTTGCATGTACTCTTCTTATTCACAGCTATTAGAACTGACCGACAATAAAAGTGACGAAGTAAAAAAGGAGGCTACTGCAGGAAGTGTTTTACATCCAACTCTAGCACTATACGCCACGGTTTGGGGGTGCACTGACCTATATCGTGAGATACGTCAGTTTCAAATCGATCATATGGAGCATTGTTCATTCCAACTATGGATGCCGAATGAACAATCAGAACAATGCATGTGGTTAAATGAAGATCATCATGGAACAGCGCTTAATAAGCTTGTATTACCAAACGATCCTGCCGACTTTAAAAGTGCAATAATAGATGAATGTAAGATAACCAATTCGCTTCAAGAGCTATCTGCTTGGAAACTCAGCCTATTTCCTCTTATTTTGACTGCATGCAGGCGTTATAGCCTGCCAATTCCGCCGCAATTTTTCCTATCTCAAGATGACCTAGAAAAAGTATGAGAAGGTATCAAAATTGCTGAACGATGCTGTCGCCAGAGGGATGCAACGGGAGAGCGCAGCATCTCCCTTGCCGAGCCAATGCGTTAGTATTGCGCGAGTAAAAAGATAGTACGGTACTACCGTACACATCTTGCGGAAGCCCTTAAATCACAAAAACACTATTCTACTCTTCAATATGTAGGCGAACGCCGACACTGAACTGCACCGTCATAAACGGATCACGCCTATTAAGTTGCTCTAGCCGACATTGGCTTTCGCGATAGATGACACACACCCGTATGTACCCAATCTTAGCCCGATTTTAACCATTTCCTGTGCATAATAGGGGCAACGATTTGGGGAAGCATGAGCGACGATAACAGCTACAATTCTGAACAAGCTATCCGGGAACGCGCTTTAGATAGGAAGCACGAAGATGCGGCTGACTTCTACAGTGAAGTTGCAGGCCGTGATAATGGCAAAACGTCCCGCTTCCTGAGCAAAGGTCAACGCGACCGCCGTGGCGGTAAATCCACCGACAGAACAACACAACTATCCGCACTTGATATCCTCATGATGGATCAGGCTTATGCTGCCTCCTACAACCGGGTCATGGACCTGCTGTCAGGTGCAGAGCAAGAAACACAAGTCGCTATTGATGACGCCGAAGAAAAACTCTCTCAAGCACAGGACGCTATGCAGGAGTTACAAGCTCGGGCCAGCACCCTGCCGGACGGCACACGGGTCTATCAGGATAAAAACGGCAATGTCTTCACCGAAGATGGCAATCCGCTTCATGCACCAGACACAGATGCTATCGTCTGGAAAGCAGGTTCACCATCCCATGAAGAGTATTTGAACCACAAGAAGGTAGTATCAGATTGGCAGGTCTACCTCGATGATCTACGCACCTATCAAACGGATGTTCTTGGGGCAGCAAGGAACTGGATGACCGATCCTGACAATCCGCCTTCACAGGAAGAGTTGGAACGCATTGAGCACGATATCCTATCGAGAAAACCGGAAGCTGCGAAAGCGAAAGCTGATCTTGAGACAACAGTTGAGCGAGATGTGCAGCCGTCCACCGACATAAATGTACCCTCTATCTAGAGCGTGCATTTCTTTTTCAGCACAGCGTAAATGATTCCTCTCGGATGGTGTTCCGGATATTCACGCATGATACTAAAAATATACTCCTCTGCTGCCGCTTCATCTCCATAATACCAATCATCAATACAAGCTGCATTTGATTTATTCGACTGACCAATCACAAGGCTTGCCATACCAATGGCTGTGCTGATGTAAAAGGCTTGTGTTTCCCGCTTCCATTTCAGAAAGCCAGCACTCTTAAACGTTTCGGCCTGTGCGGGCTGCATGACCAACATATATGCCGCCATTGACGCCGCTCTCAGAGAATAGGAAATCGCTTGTGGATAAGCTGAACAGTTTAGGAGTAACTGTTTGAAACTCCGGTTTCATGCGGGTAATTTGATACGACTGGAGCAGTTAAGGTGCAGTTAAAAAGCCGACCCTTCCAGCAAAAACGGCGCAAGTCCAGAGGGTGTCAGAGAATGGAACAAAAACTCCTATTTTGTTCAAAAAGGCTGGCACAAAGGAACCGCTGTGATGACAAAAAGCAACACGTCTTATGGAAGCATGTCTCTCTTTACCCATCAAGGCGAACGTAAATATCTGAACAACGCAGAACGTACTCTCTTTCTTCAAAACCTACCAGTCATCAAGAAGGCAACCGACCAGACTTTCTGCGAGATGGTCTACTGGACAGGGTGCCGGCCCAGCGAAGCTTTGGCCCTGACACCCCTGCATATTGATCTGGATGACGGGCTGGTCATTATCCGCAGTCTCAAGAAGCGGGGCCGCAACAAGGGCCGACATTTCCGGCCCATCCCTTTGCCTTCTCACTTCATCAAACGACTGGATGATCTGCATCACATTCGGCAACGCCAGATGGACCCATGCCACACCCGGCTATGGCCCTTTAGTCGCACGACTGCATGGCAGCGCATTCATGATGTGATGACAACCGCTGACCTGACAGGGGCCAAGGCCTGTGGGCGGGGCCTGCGCCATGCTTATGGTGTTCATGCTGCCGTCAGCAATGTTCCCGAAACCCGTATCAAGAAATGGCTTGGACATGAGAACATGGAAACCACCGAAACCTATATGAACATCATGGGACCAGAGGACCGGATGCTTGCCAGTAAAATGTGGAGGGACAATGGGTGAAGCAAGCCAAAATGACCCGCTCTATATTCACATAGGCCAACGTATCCGAGCACGAAGACAGCAACTCGGCATATCACAGGACCGCCTCGGCAAAGCCGTTGGTGTTACCTACCAGCAAATACAAAAATATGAGAAGGCCAAAGCAGCCATTAGTGCCTCCCGTCTTTACCGAGTTTCCAAAGCATTGGACAAACCGATAGGTTGGTTTTATCCGCAGGATAATGCCGCCCCACACCCTCTCAATACCAATACATAATAAACCTTTAAATTGTATTATTTCTACCATAACCTGCTCAGATAGCGTTTGTCATAATGCACATGGGGCGGTCAGGGGTTATGGATCAGCCAACTCTTTTGGAGATAGAAGCCATACAAGAAAAAGCGATCACTGCATTGGGCCGTGATCCCTTTGAAGTCCGAGCCGCTGTGGGGCAGGAAAACGCCAGAATACAGAGAGACAGCGAGGGTTTGTTATCACAGGCTGAAAAAGCCCTAAAACATAAAAACAATGGCGGCCCTGTCAGTCGGGATGACGCTTATGCGCATCTCTATCAGTCACTGGCTTTAAACCTTCCCGAAGTCATATTTCGTCCCGAAAAGGAATTTGCACGGAAAATTCTGTCGCCTGAACTCACACGCTTTGACCGTATTTCTTTCCTGCAAAGGTTTGTGAATATCGAAAGCTTGTGTCATGCCTATTTTACTCAGGCCCTATCAGTCGAAAAACTCCCCATCACACTGTCCTCGCTGCCATTCACGCAGATCAACGGGGTTTGCTTTCATAGTCAGGCCGGAGAGCGTGTCGTTCTTCTGAATGAAGCTCTTCTCTATTCTGTTCCCCGGTTGATGGAACACTTCCTGCCAATGGCCTGCCTACGGACATATTATGATGACATTGACCGATTTGGGTTTCTCAGTCCTGACGCAGAAAAACTGCAAACAGCACAGCAAGGCATTCAGGCACTATGGCAGAAAACAGCCGGACAGTTTTATCCAGCTCTTGTTGAGATTCTAAACGGCCTGCTCTTGCCCTTTGAAATGACCCATGCCTCCGGGCGCTCGTATCTCCCTCACGCCAACGAAACATGGAGTGTCAAAGAAAAGCTGAAGCAAGCCATTCCCGGAGCCAAACCACAACCCAGTTCACCACAAAAACTCAATTTTCTGGCGACACGCGGATTTCTGACAATGATGCTGGGGCATGAGTTTTCCCATTTCTACCGTGATCATCATCAACGCCGTATGGAAACAACCAATATACGGTCCGCAGAAGAATGCCTGAAGTCCTTGCATATGCTGCGAGACTTTAAGAAAAATCCAACGGTTCCCATCCAACTTTTGGACAAGCCGCACTATCTTGTGAGCCAGCCAACAGAATCCGAAGCTGATGCAGATGCGCTCCAGTGCGTTCTTTGGTACATCGAAGCTAACAAACTGGAGGGTCAGGACTTACATGCCGTTCTTATAGGGGCGCTTAGTCCCTACATCTGGATGGAAATCATAGAAAGAGTCGAGGCTCTGCATAAGCTTGGTCATGATGGCAGTGAAAAGCTGCGCACAACCCCCGCCCATATCAAAGATATGATGTTCCCGAGGGAACACCCACATCCTTTAAATCGCCTCTATGAAGCCGTAAATCGCACCGACTGGCCTGAGGGTACTACAGAGTACCGGGATTTAATCTTGTCCATATGGGAAGACATGGTGCTATCGCTGGATATGACATGGTGTCCTCACGTTGAGGTCATCAAAAATGGAATGCGTGAAATAGATTTTGTTCCACGCAGTCAGATGGATCGGACACCGCTATTTGAAGGTCTTTCCGCTATTGGCTGCTTCGATACCCGCAGCTATGAATAAATCGCACCATTTTACGGCGAAACATCGAGTGGTTGAGCAAGAAAAGTTGGAAAATCAATGCCTTCTCTGCGTGCTTGTTCAACTTCCTTCCGTGTCAAAATTTCGCCGTCTGCATTGTCCGTGTCGCGGAAAGCCAGATCAGCAGGCAACCTGCCGCGCTCTCTTTCTCTGACAAGATAGTTCACATCATCCCGTTCATAAAAAGCATCCAGTGTCTGACGCAGCAAATGAGCTGCGGCCCAGTGTAAAGCCCGTGCACCCATGTTCTGGATGCCAGTAGTTCACTCCGCCTCCTGCCCGAATTAACTGTGCGGGGCGGTCATAATCATAGCCCGGTAAGCGTTTGGCAATTTTATAAACTTCTTCGTAAACTGCTTTTCCTGATTCAATATCTTCCTGTGAATATTCTTCTGAACTCAATACAACCCCATCACTTTGGTAGAATCTGGAAAAATCGCCTCCAGACGTAGCTTTTCCAGTATATATTTTATCCTCAAAATATTCAAAAATATGAGGATATTCCCTTTCAATATAATGGGTTAGATGGTTTTGCATATCAGGCTTTATAACCTGTCCCTGACGGACTTCACAAGAGGCCAAGGGTTTCCAATCCATAAAGCGCACCCGGTTTTTTGGCGCTGACGATATGGATATATGCTGGATAGGGAACGGGTCATCTGAAAATTGGCTCCGGTCCAGAAAAGCTATCAAAGATGGGTCTATTCCCTGCGCGATCCATCCTGTCATAGAGACCCGCGTATTGAAGTTTAACTTGTCTGCCCGAGCAACCATATCCTTGAGCGCGCCCTGTCTTGAAACGCGATAAGACTGCTCATCCGTGGAAAAACAAATATATCCAGCTTCAGAGTTTACCTCAAAGCTGAGTGAGCGCACAAACAACTGCGCCTGTTCAAAACTATAGGAATGATAAACAGGTAAGAAGGCAGGGAGCGGCGTATCATGGCGCTGCGGTTTAAAACCTGCATATTCATTCATTGCAAAAGCAAGCGCGAAGGCTGAGTGTGCACCATCAAGCTCGCTCTCCAGCAAATACCCTTTTATCAGCAAAAAGTCGCGGATGGCAGCGATGGACTGCAGTGAAGGGTTATATGCTTCTCGCACTGAAGCGGTTTTTCCTGTGATGGGTTTACCTGCAAACCATCTTTGCAACGTATCATCACTGACACTGAAGTTCCCGAGTCTGATATCTTCGTCAGATGGCGGTGCTTTCCCCCGGTGGGATTGGGTTAGAAGATAATAGCCATACCGTTCAACAAGAATGGATTTTTCGTCGCCTGTCAGATCACCCTGTTCTGCCAACAAACCAATATCCTGAGCAATTTTACTCCACGCTTTTACCTGTCTGCTGGTTCCCAGTCCCTTCCGATAGCGAGACAACCTCGATTTTATCAGCAGCTTTTGGCTAGCCGAAAACTCATAAAGAGCCGCTTTCATCGGTCTTCTGGTCAGTCGCGCTTTCTTCATATGCCCCATCATATTCAGCAAAGGTCCAAGCATCGAACACCACCATAAGACAAGGCCCTGTTTGTACAAAACGACTTTATGCGGTCAATGGGAGACAGCCTCGAAGCATAACTGACGGATATTAGCCTCATCCAGTCAATACACAGCGAGGCGATACCATGAAAAACCAAACAGGCAGTCCAGCCAAAAGCCTCTATGAGAAATCCGTGCGATTGATCGCAGAGATTGGGGCTGTCGTGGTCTCGTTCTTTGCGACAGGACCACTGTACAGCCTCAGTGTGAACTGGGTCGTTGGCTTTGCCCAAAAGCAATATGGCCACGGCTGGGAAACCCTCACGGAAATCTTCTGGTTTCTGGTCGTAAGCCTCTCAATTTACGCCTTTGCGCGAGCAACCGTTGCCACACTCATAACGGTGGGTGGCTTCGCACTCTGGGCAAAGTTCTTTTAATCCACTCAAACAACCAAGAAAGGAGGTGTTCTGATGTTCACCAAGAAAAAACTTATCGGTGGCGCGAACATTCAGGCTCGCAGATACAAGACGGTCATTGACTGGGCAGGTGTTGGCGCATTGGCCTTCTGGGTCTTTGTTGCCATCGCGCTGCTTGCCAACCTCTAACCATCTGACCGGGCCATACGTGGCCCGGTCTTTCTTCTTCCAAACTGGAGTTTAAGCGTGCGTGACTTCAACAATGAAAGAGACCGTTTTGGCAGTGCCGAGCTTATCGAAGCCGATCACCCGAGCCTCAAACCTTTCTATGAGAAAACACCAGACAGCCTGTTTGTCGGATTCATGGGTGACAAGCCCATATTTTGGCAGGGATTAGGGGGTGTGCTTTTAGTCGCGGGGGCCAGAGGAGGCAAGCTGACCACAGTCCTTGGCTATCAACTCCTTAACGGCATGTATGACGGCACGATTATCTATCTGGATATGAAGCGGGAACTGAAAGCCACCAGCGCCCTGCAAACCAGTAAACATTGCTATGAGTGGGACCCGCTTGCTCTTGGCGGCAGACCCGGATGCCGCATTAACCCAGTGTCCTACATCCGCAAGGACAGCCCAACTCTTGTGTCAGACATCAAGGTCTTCGCCGAAAATATGATTGCGATTACAGGCTCCAAGAACGGCGACTATTTCGAGCGCCGGGCCAGAGAGTTTCTGGAAGCTATCATCCTGACCCTTGTTCATATGGACGCTGTACTGACCCTCCCAAGATTATTTGAGGTGATCAACCTCATATCCGGCAACTCGGATGCATGGCTTGCCTTCGCTTTTGAAATGCATGAATGCGGTCATGCCATTGCCGCCCGCATCGAAGAGGAGGTCGCCGCCAACAGAGGCGAGAACGCATCAGGTATGCGCGGCATCCTCGGCGAGATTTTCAAATCCTTCGCCTGTCTCTCTGACCCGCAACTTATGGCCTCGGTGTCACCGCCCTATGACTTCTGCCTGTCACAGTTACAGACAGCGACATCAGGTATCATCTGGGCTTTGTGGTTCCTGCCGAGTTTATCGAGGCATGGGGACCAATCCTAAAGGCGCTCTTTGTTGGGGCAATGCAATATAAATCCCGCGCTCCCTCTGCGCCGCGCCAGACATGGATATTGGACGAGTGTGCACAGCTCGGGGGCTTCCCACTGGTGCCCAAGCTCTTCTCATACGGTGCAGGCATAGGAATTCGCCCTGTTGCTGTCTACCAGAGCACAGCGCAAATGAACCAGACAGCGCCAAATGCGGAGACCATCATCACATCCTCTGCGGCTGTGCGTATTTACTTCGCAATCCGCGATTATCCATCCGCTCAACTGCTCAGCAATGCTATCGGCACCTCCACTCAGGAATATGATGACCCTTTGGCTCAGTCCCGTGATGATCTGGCGCGCAAGCAGGCCATTCAATCGGTTATGCAAGGTCAAAGTCCAATGGAAGCGGGTGTCGCGCTCGCCCATCACCGAGAGGCGATGCAGAACCGCAGCAAACAGGCCCGGTTAGCCCGAACGCCAGACGAGATACTCAATACTCCAAGCACCAAGGGTTACATCTTTATGGATGGCTTGCCGCATCCGGTTTACTGCGACCGCAAGCCCTACTATGAGCAGCGCTGGCTTGCTGGCTCCTTCCTGCCGAACCCCTATCACCCACCCCTCGACAAAGTGCGCATTAAGACCCGCTTTGGGCATCGCTGGCGCAAGGTCATCACTGCCCCCGCACCACCACAATACGCGCATCTGCCTCAGTATGCCGATGGCATGTGGTCATTCATTGAAGGATACACACCATGAGCAAGACACCCCATACAGGTTCTGCCGCCAAGCAGGTGAAGCCTGCACAAGACCGTATGACCAAGGCAGCAGCGAAAAGCAGAGCCGCATTTAACAAAGCCAGCAACCCGGAACGCGAAAAACGCCGGGAAAGCTTCATGGTCAAACGCCAGAAGCCAAAGCCCGTTCTCCGGCCCGCGCCTCACATAGCGAACGGGCCGGATCGGGCGGCCTTTAACCAGCAATGGTCCAATGAGCAAAAAAGTGCTGCTTCTAAAACCAAACAGGACCGCAAAGCAGCCTTTATGGCGGCTCGTAAGGGCACATCCACTACCCATAGTAAAACCCGCACTCAATAGGAGATGATGATGAGTGAACAAAGCAACAGACCAGAAACCACCCTGCGAGATGGCAACCTCAAGGCCACGGTCTGGAGGCAGCAAGGCAAAGACCGGGACTTCTTCACCACCGACTTAGCCAAAACCTATGAAGACAAGGACGGGAACCTGAAGGATAGCCGCAGCTTCGGCGAGAAAGACTTGCTAGGTATCGCAGAACTAGCCCGCCAAGCCCACAATCAGGTCAAGGACCTGCGGCGGGAGGCGTTCCAGCAACAGCGGCAGGGCAACGACGGACGCAGCCAGAACCGGGAACGCAGTCGGTAAGCGCATACGTGAGCGTGAAATTCCCTCTCTTTCTTGTAATGGAACCCAAACCTGTGATTTATGTTCGGCAAATGTTCTCAATCAAGGAAGAGGGGAGACACCAGAAAATTAAGAAAGGAAAAACACGATGGCGCAGGACAGGACTGCATTCCACACACGAGACAGGCCGGAAGAAACAACTCTCAAAGAGGCCTTTGATAAGCCAACCTACCCAACCATGCCCGCCATCGATTTTGAGGCCTATCTTCCCTATCTGGAAGACGAAGATATACCTGAAGACCAGAAGCGCGAACTGATCGAAACCCTCTTTAATATCATGATGGGGTTTGCCGATATTGCCTTCGGCCTTTCCCCTTCCCAAAACATCTGTGGAAAACTCTTGGAAATCGACTCTGACAGCCAAACTGCGGCGGATACCGTGGTACAATTAGAGGATCAAAACACAACAGAACAGTTCAAAAGCGCAGCGAAAGGAGACGTGCATGAATCCATATGACCTACCTGACTATAGAGGTTTCCCAGCCCTCAACTATCTGCGCGTCAGCGACAAGTCACAGGTTGCACGGGGCGATGGCCTCAACTCGCAGGATGCCCGCAACCGTGAGTATGCAAACCATATTGGCTCCGAGGTTGTAAAAACATTCAAGGATGATGTATCCGGCGGCAAGGCTTCACGGGATGGTATGGACGCTCTGATACGGTATCTCAAAGAAAACAAGAAAAACGGACCCTACTTAATCATCATTGATGATATATCCCGCCTCGCCCGTGATGTTCTGATCTATTGGGAGCTTCGAGAGGCCATCAAAACATCAGGTGGCATTCTCGTTAGCCCAAGCATGGTGTTCAGCGATGACGCTGCTGGTCGCCACTATCAAAATAATCTGGCGAATAATGCGGAATACCAACGACTGCGCAATGCAGAGCAAACCTTTGACCGGATGCGAGGGCGGCTTCTCAATGGCTACTGGCCTTTCTCAATGCCACCTATTGGATACCAGAACGTCAAGATCAGAGGACAAGGGTCCACTATTCAGCGCAAAGAACCCTTTGCTAGTATCGTACAGGAAGCCTTGAGGGGCTTTGCGTCAGGACGGTTTGAAACGCAGGCCGAGGTAAAGCGTTTTCTGGAGTCTGTTCCCGCTTTCCCCAAAAACAGAACGGGTGGTGTCGCCAACCAGCGTGTGAAGGATATTCTCACCCATCCCATTTATGCAGGCTATGTGGGTCATGATCGCTGGAATGTCAGTCTCCGTCCCGGCAAACACAAAGATCAAAATGCTTTGATCACTCTGGAAGAACACCAAAGGATACAGGATCGCCTGAACGGCAAGGCAAAGGCCCCGGCTCGCGCTAATATCAGCAATGACTTCCCCCTGAGAGGCTTCGTGCTATGCGGCGATTGCAACAACCCTCTCACCGCTTGCTGGTCCACAGCCAAAAGCGGCAAGAAGCACCCCTATTATCTCTGTCACACCAAAGACTGTGTCAGCTACCGCAAGTCCATAAGGCGGGACAGTGTTGAGAATGAGTTCATGGCGATTCTCGCATCCCTCAAACCCACCAAAAAGCTGTTTGACCTTTCAAAGGCCATCTGGAAACAGGTCTGGTTTTTCAGACTGACAAGTGCTGCTTCTGTTCAGGCTGATGCGCAGCGCGATGCTCAGGCACTGGATAAGAAGATCGAATCCTTACTCGACAGGATCGTGGAAACAACGACCCCCAGTGTGATCAAGGCCTATGAAAAGCGTATCGCGGGCCTTGAGCGGGAAAAGCTGATACTGGAAGAAAGAGCAGTAAAAACCCACAAACCACAGCGCAGCTTTGAGGAGATGTTCGAACTCGCCATGCACTTCCTGTCAAACCCGCAGAAACTATGGGAAAAAGGCGACCTGCATGAGAAGAGAATGGTGCTCAGAATGGCCTTTATGGAACGATTGGCATACCAACGAAATGAGGGGTTTCGAACCCCAAAAACCACCTTGCCGTTCAAGGTGTTAGAGGGTTTCGATATGGCTGTTTTTGGAATGGCGCACCCGAGAGGATTCGAACCTCTGGCCTCTGCCTTCGGAGGGCAGCGCTCTATCCAGCTGAGCTACGGGTGCATAATTGCCTGACAGACGGCGCGGAACCTACACGCGGTCCCGCGAAGTTGCAAGCGCAATTCGTTAACAAAATTCCAGAAAATAGTTAATTTCCACATCGAAACTGCTTCGTTTTCCACAAAAAAATCCTAAAAATTAAAATTTTTATGAAAATTTTTCCCACGCCTTTTCAAGCACTTAAAGTGAGCGTTATCAATTTATCTAAAATTTTATCCTTTTGATTACCAGTACTTAACGGCCTGCCAGCTAAAACATATTCAACGAGCCGCGGTTAAGGTTTTGATGAAAACACAGCAAACACTGATACCCGCAAACACACACAGTACACACATATTACGATTGGATGACCCATGTTGAAGAAGATTAACAAAGCATTTGCAGTAGCAATCGCCCTCACTTTTGCCTTTGGCGCCACCAGCATCTCAGCAAGCGCTGCTGACATGAACAGCTGGAAAAAAGCAGTCGCCAAAAAAGTGGCCAAAAAACAGAAATACCCTCGGGCTGCCCTGGGCGCGAAATTGAAGGCAAGGCAAAAATTCGCCTGCATGTCGCTGCCGATGGCTCAATCACGACCCACGAAGTTGTTCAGGAAACCGGCGAGAAAATTCTGGATAAAGAAATCCCGAAACTGGTTAAGCGCCTGAACCCATTACCGGCCCTGCCTGAAGACCGTACAGAATTGTCTTTCGTGCTGCCGCTGAGCTGGAGCCTCAACTAAGAATTAACAACGTACGGAACAGTATTTTAGTTCTGAGTAAATCCACCGTACACTGTGTGACGACCCCTTCCCAGGAGGGGGTCGTTTTTCACTTTTCGGCCTGTACTATATCCGTTGACCGCCTAATTCATCGTCCTCTCAGCAGGCAATTTCACAGCAGCACAAGTCCCCTTATCCTCTTCACTTGTTATATCGAGCATGCCGCCATGCAAATTAACAAAGGCTTTCACCAACGGTAGGCCCAGACCGGTGCCCGCATACTGCCGATTCATACCTGTATCAATCTGCACAAATGGCTGCATTACCTGATCAAGATTCTGTTCGCTCATCCCGATGCCGGTGTCAATCACTGTAATACTAACACCGCCAGATACTTCAATTTGCACTAATAATGTTACAGTTCCTCCAGGTTCGGTAAACTTGATTGCATTCGACAGAAGATTAAGGGCAACCTGTTGCATCAACCGCTCATCCACATAGATTTCCTGCGAGCCGTCAACTTGATTTACAACTTTGAAGTCAAGTCGTTGCTTGTCGGCCATTTGCCTAGCCATCGCCTCGATAGGTCGAAGAAAGTCATCCAAAAATATATTGTTTTCTCGAAGTACCACTTTGTTGGCTTCCACCTTCGATAGGTCCAAAATATTATTTATAATATCCAGCAGGTGTGTCGCAGATTCATAAATATACCCAGCATACTCAACGTGTTTCTTAATCGCGTTATGTGCAACGATGCCTATTTTAATTGTCTCTGAAAAACCGATAATGGCGTTCAGGGGTGTTCGCAGTTCATGGCTCATACTTGCCAGAAACATAGATTTTGCCTTGTTCGCCAACTCGGCGTCATGCCTCGCCTGCTCTATCTCATGTGCCAGTTTTTGAGCATCATCTAATAGGTTTTGCCGAATGCTTGCGCCCAAATATGTTTCCAGGCCTCCATCAAGGGGGGAAAAGTCGCGGTAATTCAGCGTCATTGCATTTGGCTGCAACGCCACATCAGGAATGTGACTTAAAAGCAAATAGTGCTTCCGTTGTTTGGATATCATAAGGCCGCGTAATCGGTATGTTCTCTCCGCTTTAAGGCAAAAAATAAACTGCCCTTCATATTTCACCAGCTCACTAAAATTTTTCACGAAAACCGGACGCTCAATTTTAAACACATTCAACGCCACCTCACCAGGCGTGCAGATAAATTGCGCTAAACGTTGCAGCGAGCTACCAACCGATAGAATCACGCCCTCATCGTCGACACAAACATGTGCCGGAAATAGCAGCTCAATTTCCTCCGAAGTCAACGATAACGACATTGACCGGCTTTCTCTGACTTGGTTGACCAGCTCACTTCAATGCTATTCGAAAGACAACACCCAGGTTATCTTTCCTGAGCAGTTCAATGGTGCCATCAACTTGAAAAAGCTCCACTAAACCTCGAAATAACCCAACGACAAACATCTCCAACCCATCACGTTCGGACGAATAAAGCACATCAATACTTGTCTCGGATTTGCCCAAACAATCAAATATCGGCGTTTCGGCAGAAGGCATTGTTACCTGAATGGTTTCATGCATGCGGTTAAGATTGGAAATGAAGCCCAGCAGGTCATCGCCGTACATATCATAGATGCTTTTATAGGAAGATTGCGCCGTGTACTGAATCCAGAAATACCCAAAATCTTCCAACAAAACCGCGGGAGCGATTTTCGTAACTTCAGCAATGGCCGCAATCAAACTGTTGGTAATCTCATCCGAATAAACCTGCCCGGAAATAAAGTGAGATTCAACCAGGCCGCTTTTTTCTTTAACTTGTCCCCAAACCGACGCACCAAAATCTCTTTGCGTCATTTCGCGGGCTGCGGTGTGTATCATTCCATACATGGAAATACCCCTTAAGCAGCGCTTTAGTCGAAAAAATCACCTTTCTTCACGGTCAGCGCTGCGCAACCCCCAACAGCAGCAGCATGACGTACTAATCTTTATTTTTTGTAAATGCGGCACTGCATCAACCATGTCAATCATGGTGTAGATAGCCGCTTCATAAACAATCGTTTATTTAACAAGCCTCGGACAACAACTATTCAACCCGCTCGGTAATCGCGCGGCCAAACGGTATAAGGGTTGTCTCCAGCGCATCCGGTGCCAAATCAGGGTAGTCAGCAGTGAAATGCAAACCACGCGATTCGCGGCGTTGCTGGGCAGAACGCACAATCAAATCGGCGACCGTCACCAAATTCCTGAGTTCCAGCAAGTCAGCTGTCACCCGGAAGTTGCCGTAATATTCCTGAATTTCACCGGCCAACAAGTCAACGCGCCGTTTGGCTCGCGCCAACCGCTTGTCGGTGCGCACAATACCAACATAATCCCACATAAAGCGCCTCAGCTCCTTCCAGTTGTGGCTTACCACCACTTCCTCGTCACTGTCGGTTACTTTGCTTTCGTCCCAATTGCGCGCAATGGCAGGCGGCGGGCTATTGTCCTGGCGGTTTAATATATCTTCGGCCGCGGCATTGCCGGTCACCAAACACTCCAACAAGCTGTTTGACGCCATACGGTTGGCACCGTGCAGCCCGGTGTGGGCGCATTCACCGATAGCATACAAATGGTCCAGATCGCTGCGCGCCATCTGATCCACATGAATACCGCCGCAGGTATAATGCGCGGCTGGCACCACCGGTATTTTATCGCGAGTGATATCGATGCCAAGCGTCAGGCAATGCCGGTAAATATTGGGGAAATGAGAGATAACAAAATCAGCATCTTTATGGGTGATATCCAACCACACATTATCCATACCGGTGCGTTTCATTTCACTATCAATGGCGCGGGCAACAATATCGCGCGGTGCCAGTTCCGCGCGCTCATCGTAGCGCAACATGAAGCGTTCGTCGTCAACACCGCGCAAAAATGCCCCTTCACCGCGCATGGCCTCGGTTATCAAAAATGTTTTGGCGTCCGGGTGAAACAGACAGGTGGGATGGAATTGGTTAAATTCCATGTTGGTCACCCTGCATCCGGACCGCCACGCCATAGCAATGCCGTCACCAGTACTGGCGTCCGGGTTGGAACTATAGAGATACACCCGGCTGGCACCGCCTGTCGCGATAATGGTGGAACGCGCGGAGAATGTCTCAACCCGGCCCGCCTTCATATTCAGCACATAAACCCCGTGCGCCTGATCGGTATAGGAGGCTTTGTTCTTGAGATGCCGGTTGGTGATAACATCGATCGCTACATGCTGCTCGTAAACATCGATGTTGGGTTCCTCCAGTACGCGCTGGTTCAGGGTTTTCTGTACCGCTTTGCCAGTGGCGTCGGCAGCGTGGATAATGCGCCTGTGGCTGTGGCCGCCTTCGCGCGTCAAATGGTAATCATATCCGTCCTCGTGGTGCTCTGGCGCGGAACGATCAAATTCAACTCCCGGATTAATCAAGCCCTCAATAGCATCCTGGCCGCGTTCGACCACAAAACGCACTGCCTCCTCGCAGATCGGAAGAGCAC
>JAAHTG010000216.1_pt2 | contig 51297 bp, 43 predicted proteins | sample 6116081 | NCBI WGS metagenome assembly JAAHTG01 (sample SAMN13939989, study PRJNA603662) | sponge metagenome | isolation source: marine sponge | host: Mycale hentscheli | place: New Zealand | collected 2005 | reverse complement strand
TGGGCGCCGCGCCGGATGTGAGCGCACAAACCGCTGCTATGCAGGTGAAAAGTCTACGCATCTGCAGCCCTCCCCCATCCTGGTGCGCTCGTGCGCACGGCAGCCCGCAGCTTCGACGAGCGCGAGCGCGGATTGGTGCTTTCTTCCTCAGCAGACGGTTTGATCACGCCCTTTGTTTCCAGCCGGAAAGATGCGGGCTGTGCTGCACCCATCTGCATTGGCATGTGGCGGGATGCGGCCGGCAAACGACCGGACCGCTCCGCCATAAAACTTTTAACCACACGGTCTTCAAGCGAATGAAAACTGACAACCACCAAACGACCGCCAGCGCGCAACAAGGCTTCTGCGGCAACAAGGCCGCGCTCCAGCTCACCCATTTCATCGTTCACATGAATGCGCAGGGCCTGAAATGTGCGTGTTGCCGGATGGGTAGGCTTGCGGCCTTTTTTCATCGGCGGACGCCCAAGCACAGATTCGACCAGACTCGCCAAATCGAGGGTACGCTCAAACAGCGCCTCTGCCCGGCGGCGAACAATCGCTGCAGCTATACGGCGCGACTTTCGCTCTTCGCCGTAGCGGTAGATAATATTGGCTAGCTCAGTTTCTTCATAGGTGTTGACCACGTCAGCTGCGCTTTCGCCATCGCTGCTCATGCGCATGTCCAGTGGGCCGTCTTCGCGGAAAGAAAACCCGCGCTCTGCCTCGTCTAACTGGAAGGATGAAACACCAATGTCGAGCATAACGCCGTCCACGGCCTCGACGCCAATATCACTCAGGAGCGCCACCATGTCGCCGAACCGGCCTTCGCATATGCGAAAACGCGGGCCAAACTCTTCGGCGAAAACCGCTGCGCGATCAATCGCCCGCGGGTCACGATCAATACCAATTACTGAACAATCTGCCGACGCCAACACGGCGCGGGCATAACCACCAGCACCGAAAGTGCCATCTATATACAGTTCGCCTGCGCCAGGTTTTAGTGCGGAGACAACTTCATCCAAAAGGACGGGGATATGTGTGTTAGCTGGAGCTGGGCTGGCGGGCATGGCGGTCATGACCGCCCTCCTTCGCCCGACGACTGCCCGCGCGCTTTATCTACTACGATGCCGCGTTGTTGCTGACGATGCTCAGCAAACCGGCCCGGTGCCCATATCTGGAACATACGACCGAGCCCGACGAATGTCGCCTGCCCGTCAATGCCAGCGTGTTCCTTCATCGCGGCAGATAGCAATATGCGGCCTTCGGAATCAAATGCCAGTTGATTGGATTCTGCCAGAATGGACGTCGCGGTTGGTAGCTCGTCAAAAGCAATGGGGTCATAGCCCTCATACAACCGCTCAGTAAGACGCTCAAGGAAGGAAATATCTGACCCTTCGATACAGGGCAGCTGAATATGTCGGTAAATGGCAACGCCGGTGAAGTGACTGGTGGCAACGGCCGTACGAAAAGAAGCGGGAACAGAAACCCTGCCCTTCTTATCGACTTTGTTTTCATATGTGGACAGGAATAACGCCATTGTCCCACGAGCCCCTTATTTCTCCCCCCGCATCGCAGGCCCCCCCGGGACGTATCCGTGGAACGCAATCGACATGAGCATCCGGGTCGTCACCCGAACCTTTATGGGATATCATGGGAAAAAGGCTATAGTCAATGGGATTTCATGGGAATATCAATATTAATATTCACCACCAAGTCACCTATATTTCATACATTTTCTATTTTATTTCATATGGTTACCTGTATTTGTTTATGGTATGTTCTTGCTGTATTTAGCAGCCCGACACCGGGTATCGCCTGGCCACGCTGTGGGAATGTCATTGAATAACAGGCTAAAAACGGTCGTTTTTGGATAGGAATTCCAAATTCACCCATGTTTACCCATGATAAACCGCTGATATCTGGCTGTCGCTTGCGCGCGCATCCAGAATTGACACTGTTAACACCGTCAAACCTACGACAATCGTTTAACTCGCCGTTTCAGAGCGTCGCGCGGAACACGCAGCTCTTTCGCCCAGAAATCTATGTCGTTGGGCTTGCGAGCCATGACCTGTTTGATCTCCAGCTCACTCAATTCTTCGGAACGCCGTACTCTCTTTGATTTCTCCATTAAACTGTATAGAGCCGTTCGGGAGACATTGAGCATACTTGCCGCGTGTTTGATACACCATTGGTTCCGATCCAGTGCTTTCAGCATTTCGTCTTCACTGACGCTTGTTGGTGGACGGTATTGAGGTCTTTTTCGGAATGCCTGCGCGCCCTGGGAAAGGGTGCGGGAATGTGAATCAATATGGTGGTTTAATAATACTTCCGGCGTCTGACCAATACTGACTTGCTGTACAATATTACGCAACTCACGCACATTGCCCGGCCAATCATGCAGCGCCAGCCGCGCGACGGAAGAACCGGAAAATGATGCCTGCGCTGGTCGGGTTTGAACCGTATTGTTACCACCCATAAAGTGTTTGATAAGAATACCAATATCCACCCGGTGCTCTCGCAGGTTCAGTGCGGTAACAATAATGCTTTCCAGCCGCCTTAGCAGCGGTTGGCTGAAATTATCAGCCGTCAGGGCCCGGTCTGTTGCTGCAACAATACGCGGAGTGGTTTTCTTGACTCTGGTTTCCCCAACCCGGCGAATTTCACCGGTCTCCAGAGCACGGAGCAACATCGGCTGGACAATGCGGGGCGTGTCTCCGATCTCATCGAGAAACAAGGTACCTTTCGATGCCTGTTCAAACAATCCCGTCTTATCCTGAACAGCACCAGTGAATGCGCCGCGGGCCGTGCCAAATAGATCAGCCGCAGCAAGCTCACGTGAAATGGTAGCCATATTAACGTTTAACATGACATGGCCTGATCGCCTGCTCAGCGCATGCAGAGCCTGGGCTATCAGTTCCTTCCCTGTACCGGTCGCACCTTTTATCAGCACAGGAAGGTCGGTAGGCCCCGCCTGCTCAATCACCTTCCATACATCCTGGATTTGCGGACTAATTCCCAGCAGCCCATGATTTTTGGACGAAAGCTCGCGTTGTGACGGACATTCAAATATCGCTAGAACAACTTTATCCGAAAGCGAAATGATTATCTCGCGCCCCATATCCTTCAACGAAACAGTTACTGAATCGCTAACAACGCGGCCATTGACCGACACCACCATTTTACTGGTCGGCGGGACTATTTCATATTCTGTTTCAGTTATCCGTCGGATCAACAGCGGGCTTCGTGAAATATGCCGGTCCAGAAGCGGTTTGCCTTCATTTCCGGCGTCATCGTAGAAAAGCAACCCACTCCGGGATAACTCCGCCGTGCCGGTTTTGCCGTAAAAAAGCGGTGCAATGTTACCTATCCGCGACTGGTCCGGGTGCCAGATAACGCCGATGCTGGGAGAAGTAGCCCGCCTGCCGGCCGACTGCCGTTTGTCCAGTGTTAACGCCAGTGTTTCGTCAATCATCATCTGTCTTCACCATCAAGTCACAAAGATAAAATTATTGCGAAAAACACCATCATCCCGTCCGTCAATTTCATCAAAACATTCTCGATTAGAGAGCATTAAACTACCTATAAATGAAATTTTCTTGCAAACTGATCCAAATATCTCCTTATAGTAGCATTAAAATATTTATACGAGAATCTTATCAAAACTGCCAGGACAAGCGGTCAGTGAACGTTGATAAAGTCGGCCGGTACAGATTGGAGCAACCACTTGGAGAGGGGGCCTACGGTACCGTTCTAAGGGCACGAGACACTATTCTCGATCGGACTGTCGCTCTCAAATTTCTCAAAGAAGATAAGCGAGATACTCTGGGCGGCCGCAAAAGTCTGGAAGAAGCCCAGACACTGGCAAAGCTCAATCACCCAAACATAGTAACGCTATATGAAATGGCCCGCTTCAAAGGGCAGACCTATCTTGTCATGGAACATGTGGACGGCGTTTCCCTCACTGACTGCCTGAAAAATGCACCTCTGGTTTTTGACGATGTGGTTCGCATGGCGCTACAAATTGCCGACGCCCTAAAGTGTGCCCATGCACTGGGCATTGTTCATGCCGATATAAAACCCGCTAATATAATGATAGACAAAACAGGCAAGCCGCTTCTTGTTGACTTTGGCCTTGCGGCTTTAACGGCGCGCGCGGACGAGCTGGCCACCTTCACTGGAGACAACATTGCATCTGGAACCATCAGAGGGACCCTCGCTTACATGGCCCCTGAAGTGATCATTGGCGGCACGCCGGAAAAAAAGTCGGATATATTCTCTTTTGGCGCGGTTTTATATGAGATGCTGGCCGGACAGCGGGCATTCATCGCACAATCCGAGGCAGCAACAATAAGTGTTGTGCTGAGCAATACTCCTAAAAACATCAACCTGTTGAAGCCCGGCATTCCGGAAAGTCTGGCAAAGCTCGTGCATAAAATGCTGAAGAAAGACAGCAACCATCGACCCGACAATATGGTGGAAGTATACGATCAGCTTGCCCTGCACACCGTGCAAAAAAACGTGCCTGCTGCCAAACCTGTTAAAGCAACAAAAATGGCTCGTCGCGGAATGATTGCAACGAGTGCCATCGCCTTTGTTTTCGCTCTATCCGTCTTCGGTGCCGAGTATTTCGATCAGGATCGCCCCAGCATTCGCAGCTTGATCACCAAAGGTATGTCAGACTTGAGATCACATGATGAAAAAAATGCAATCAACGATGCCGTCGCCAATTTTCAAAAAGTGTTGGTACGAGACCCGCAAAACGCAGCGGCAACAGCTGGACTAAGCCTCGCCCTGCTGCGCCGTTACGCCAGCGATCAGTCTGATCAATCAACGCTTGAGCAGGCTGATGCCGCAGCAGACGTTGCGCTTTCCCTCGATAATCATCTGGCCCTTGCCCACACAGCAAAAGCGTGGGCTATGGAATTCAAAGGCCAAACCGCAGACGCACGCCTTCAATATGAACAAACCCTTGTCCTCAATCCAAAAGGCTTCTTGGCATTGGAAGGATATGGCAGGTTTTTAAAAAACACTGGCAAAACCAAAGAAGCTTTCGCAGTTTTTGAAACAGCATCCCGATACTATCCCAATGAAAGCCTGTTTCATGATGGGTTAGGTGAAATCCATTTTCGAAATGGCCGCTATGATCTTGCGGCGCAAACCTTTCGGGAAAATATTCGGCTTTCGCCCGACAATATTTTTGCCTATGCCAATCTAAGTGCCGTCTATTACGCACAAAATGAGGTGATAGACGCAATTTCCACTGTCCAGCAAGGATTGCAGGTGCGCCCGCATCCAGTGCTTTACAGTAACCTCGGGACCTATTTCTTTTCCCTTGGCCAATACCCTCAGGCAGCAAACGCATTTCAACGCGCGCTGGATAGCGACGGCAACAGCAACAGCTACATTATGTGGGCCAATCTGGCCGATGCTTACCGCTGGTCGGCTGGCAACGAAGACAAGGCACGAACTGCCTATGGTCGTGCCCTGCAAATTATAATGAACCGCCTCTCCCCGGCGAACAAACAACCTGCTTTATACAGCCGTGCCGCACTTTACAGCGCAAAAGCTGGCCAGTTTCCGGAAGCATTGCAGTTGCAGGCCGAAGCTCTGTCCCTTGCGCCCGACGACATATCTGTTCTGTACCGGGCCAGTACCACCAGTGAAATTATCGGAAAACGTGAGCCCGCGCTTATCTATCTTGAACGAGCAATCGTCCGGGGTTACCCGGTCAGTATCGTCCAAGCAGACCCCGAATTTGCCGCACTGCGCCGAGATCCGCGTTACCACGAAATTCTAAACCAGCAACCATGAAACAAGGGGGACATTTATGTCGACAAAAACTCATTTTCTACACCTGCAATTTGACGCAGAACAGCTGACGCAAGTACTGCAATATTCAATTACATCCGGTGGTAAACCTTCAAAGCGTTCGGCGGGACGCTATTCGGGCAGCTACCATTTCGAAAAAGGCGACGCGATTGAGATAAGCGTTACGATGACCAGCATGGGGGACGCGTCGAGCAACATGGAAGTCGAGGGATATTCAATCGCAGGGCTTGACCTCATCTGTCAGCCTCATACGAAACAGTTACAAACCTATCTCTCTCCTTATGATAAGAACCAGGCCAGTTGCCAAATCAATACGTGGGGCATTCCCAAGGAAACGTATGACCGCAAAATAGATATGACGATGCGAACAATCGCAAGCCTGCAAACACTGTCCATCGCATCAGCGGGGGGACAGTGGAGCCTGAGCGGTTACTTGTCTGTTTTAATCGAGGCAGTCATCGACGGGATTTCAGTCACCACACCGCGAGTATTCAGTTTCGACCCTGAGGTAATCGTCGGAACAGGAAGTGACCCTCACTAGACACAATCGTTTCGGCGTGTCGGACACGCAGAGCAGCATGTTTATGTGGTGTCCGACACGCGAAGTTGCATACAAAAATTGAATAACCACTTGAAATAAAATGAAAATAAATTTGGCATGTAAAATGCTCTTACTGGTTGTATCTGCAAGGGGGCGAGTAAGGTACCGTCGGGGGAGATATCCGAAAATACCAATTTCATCCCATTGAATTTGCAGACGCGGACCTGATGACTGCCATGCCATCCGGCAAGGCCAGTCGCAGGTTCGGTCATGACACAACCGACAATAGGAGATGATACAATGGAATATTATGTTTTTGAACGCTCAAGCGGCGGTTTGACCGTAACTAAGGTTGAAGCAATCATCACGGAGGCAGGTTACGACGCAGCCGATTTCACATACTCAGCGACCAGTAAGAGCAGTGTTTTGGCATCAGGCACTGTCGTCATGAACGTGAATAGCCTTGAGAACGCTGCAAAAAGACTGGGCATCAAGGGCGTGTCTGTTGCCAGCAATGCAGCCGCTGATGCAGGCTGCGGCATCAGCAGTGCGGGAGTTGCCCGTACGGCTGCCAATCCACTAGGCGCTACAAATTACGGCATTACGATCACGATGGATCAAGACACCGTCACAGCCCTTTCCGGCGGCAAATACTCGCTGTACGGCTTTAAGGCCGTGCAATCATCCGTTGGTGGCGGCATGCCGCTTGTCTGGTTCCAGTCGGACAAATTTGGACTAACGACTACAGTTGATTGGGTGGTACAGTATGAAGCTTACACTTCCCAGTCCGCTATCATTCCGAATGGCCGGATAACAGGCCTCAGTTCCTACGGCATAGACCTTGCGCAACAACTTGCTATCACGACACCTCAAGGGACAGGAACTGTTGGCGCAGGCGGAACACCACTCGGCATCGAAGTCCTCAACGAAACCAGCACACCAGTTACCTGCGGCATTTCAGAAGTTGTCGCCGGTCAGGCAGAACCGCTTTGCGCGTTTCCTCTTTATGGCAACGGTCTCGATGCAATGGTGCCCATCCAGAAGGTCATGCTGACATTCTCGACCAAACAGGTAAATACCGGCACAGTGATTGAGAAGGCTTACAGTCAAAGCATCCTGGTTGATCTCACTTCGGCGAACCAACGTGAAGTTACTTTCGATATCAATGACGGCTGGAGCTGGGGCGGTTTCTCTTGGGCACAAGCGATCACCGCCAATTCAAACGTTGTTCCACTGTTGATTGAGGACAATGCAAGTGCTGCAGCCAACGCTCTCACGTTGCTTGATGCATGATTGACAACTGACCAACACAGACTGGCACGCCAGGCGAATTAGTACAAAACTACTAAAAACCAAGTGCTGCCAGTCTGCTGAGGAATATCAAGTATAGCTCACCTGATCATTCGCCGGATAACGTGATTTCTGGCGGATGATCTTTAAAATACTATTCAGCTCGAGAAAGCGACCACCGAAGGTGAAAAATGTTAGCATGAGTGCGCCCAGCAATTATCAAGTCGATATAGTGATGCCTCCGGCAACGGTTACCGCACTCATCAACGGCGGTTATTACCTTTATGTCCTGCATGCCACACAAATGACCGACGCTTCTGCGAGGCCAACGGTCTGGTCCGCGACAAAGGCCATCTCAGCCACCACACAAATTAGCTGGCCCGACGCTGTATACGCCTATACATCATCCACACCGATTGCCACAGACAATCCCATTTCCATTGGCTTTGACACGGCACTCAGCGGAGGCCAGACACTGGAAGTCGAACCTGGCGGTATTGGCACAGTGAAGATAGGTGGCCCACCCACAGAGATAACTTTCTTCAACACAACAACGACTCAGTTCACCACAGGATTCGCGCGCACTGGTACCGCGGGTAAAAACATTCCGACGTTTGCAGCACCGCTATATGGCGGTCAATCCAATCAAGCATTTCCCCTGCCGCAGGTTCTGCTGAACTTTTCAACCAAGGTGTATGCACCGGGTACCGTGATCACCAGCATTCAGCCAAACGTTCTCGCGCTCGCGGCCTATACACCGTCTTTGCTCGTTGACCTGACCAGCGCAGATCAGCGACAGGTGAACTTCGACATCAATACCGGGTGGAGTTGGGGCAGTTTTGCTTGGGCGCAAACGGTGCCAGCCAGCGCCGATCTTTCAACAGTATTAATTCAGTAGAACCGCGGCATTGCAGGCTTCCAATATTGTTTCACGTCAGCGTTTTGTTGAATTTCGGTATTGACAAAAAAGAGACTAAGTCGAAACCTAACCCCCAAGCCTTGATCTTCAACCTTATTGCGTTTGCTCGCCCAACCAGCTTCCGATTGCTGCGACATAGCTTTGCGGCAGCGCATGGCCACTTTCAAAAGAAACATTTGTCAGCGTTTGCCCACCCGCCGCGATCAATTCAGCGTTTTGCTCGCTCGTCGAAAACTCGTCTTTTGCCGCTGTGAGAAGCAGCCAAGGCACCTTCACATTCGGTGCGAAATTGATAGGCGACACTCCAGGTACGTTGCGAACCGCCGGCGGTACCATTGTCGCAAGATGCGTTACACGCTTGTCTTGCGCTGCCAATATCGTTCCCATCTGCGCGCCCATGCTGTAGCCAACTACCAGAACATGCTTGGAATTCTTAAAGTTCTTCATTACACGGTCGAGCAAAAACTGGTAATCGCCAACCGTATCTTTGATCATTTTCTGGTAAGCGGCGGCCTCACCTTTACGGGCAGCCTTCACCAGTTCCATTGGTTTCTTGTCACCGCGACGGGCACCATGTTTACGTGCATCCAATGCAACAACTCTGTAGCCACGCGCCAACAGCATTGCTGTTACGTCGTCACCATACGCAAAGTTATCAGCCGCCAGCCAATTGAGGCTCGATCCCATCAACCCGTGCATCAGAACTGCAACGGGTGCGTCTTTAGCTGTGTCTTTCGATTGATAGATAAAGCCGGTGATACGGTCACCGTCAGGTGCATCATAGCCCAGCTGTTGAACAAAGGTTTGCGCCCAGCTTGGTGCGCTTGAAGTTGCGATCGCTAGCGCAACAAAAATAGATTTTATCAGGTTTTTTTTCATTATATGTCTCCTTCTGGGAGACCTTTTAGGCGCAGCTATGTCAAACGACTGTCAAGCCGAAGTTTCTTGTGCACCCCAACTGAGGCTCGCTTCGCTGCCGCCGCCCTTTGCGGCCTTCACAGTAAAGTCAAATCCGAAATGACGGCATAATCTGGTAACCAGCGTCAGCCCTACGCCGAACCCTTCACGGTCCTTATCCACTTTGCCGTATCCAGCGCCGGTATCTGTCACCATTACCAAATTATCACGCACCAGCAGAACCACTTCGCCTTCTTCTGTGTATGACAGGGCGTTTCTGAGAATATTGCCGACCATAACAAGGGCCACAGCTTCCGGTACCTGCATCTCAACGTCATCTTGGCTATCCAGCCGCACCTTCACGTTTCTGTCGCCAACAAGATGGCTGTAGGCTGTTACAGATTTTTGGCACACAGCGGTAGCGTCACACCCCTGCGCACGCGCGGGGTCTCGCCCCAACCACAAAATGCCTTCCGTCAAGAGCTGCATGTCTTGGATCGCAGTTTTGAGCCTGAACATCGCGTGGCTTTTGTTCGCGGTCGCTTCAAGAACCTCTAACGCACCGTAGGCAACCGCCAGCGGCGTTCTCAACTCATGGCTGGCATCTCTGTTAAATTCCCGCTCGCGGTCAAGCAGGGCACCAATGCGGGCATCTCTGTCTTCGATGGCGCGGGCCAGGGCATGCAGTTCAGCCGGCGCCGCGGCAGGCAAATCAAAAGCAGGTGCGATATCTTTACCATCAGATAAAATCGCCGCCATATCTTCAAGCGGCACGGAAACCTTCCGTGTCATCCGCAACATAAAAAACAGCGACACAAGAAATACGAGCCCGGCCATAGCCCCAATAATTGCCAGATAGGCCTTAATCTGCGGCGTGGATCGGATGAAAGGCCGCGCATTAAACAGCAGATACATATTGTCGCCGTTTTCAAGCGTTCGTACAGCGGCATGAAAGTGGCCGCGTTCCTCGGCGAAAACCTCAAAGCTACGGTTCTGCCACTCGGGGTTAACTTGATCCCGGAGCCAGGCAGGCATACTTTCGAGCCCGGTAAAATATTGCATTTCCAGCGACCTTACAGTCCCGTTGGCTTCCATAGGCTGCTCATCTGTCTCAACCAGACTTTCAAGCGTCCGCGTAACCTGATAGTCAAATATCTGGTCTTCCAGATCGAAGCCAAACAAAACAATCATGAGGCTGAACACCAGAAAACTAACAAACGTGGAGCTGATGTAGCTCCACATCACCAAGCCACGGACCCGTCGTGAACGGCCGGCCATCAGCGCAGTCCTTCCTGCAGAAGATACCCTTTACCGCGCACCGTCTTGAGCATATCTGCCAGCCCCAACTCGGCGAGCGACTTGCGCAGATTATAGATGTGTGTCCGAAGAGCCCCTGACTCAGGTGGCTCATCACCCCACAGCGCATAACTTATGCTGTCAGTGGATACAATTTCAGGTGCTGCTTCCAATAAAAGTGCCAATATCCGGCATTCCTTGTCCAGCAACTGTGTTGAAAGGCCTTTGGCGCGGGCAACGGCATTGCCTACTTCAAAATCCAGCCCTGCAAAAGAAAGTTCCTGTTTGGTGCGCAACTTTGGCCGCCGCGCAAGCGCGTCGATCCGCATTTTCAGTTCCCTGAGTGAAAAAGGCTTCACCAGGTAATCGTCTGCGCCAACAGCAAAGCCTGCTTCTTTGTCATCCATAGTATCGCGCGCTGTCACCATAATAATAGGCGCCTGCACACCTGCGGCCTTTCTGTATTCGGCGCAAACCTCAAGCCCACTGCGCCCCGGCAACATCAGATCAAGCACAATAACATCATATTCGTGCGCTAACGCGAGCTCTAGCCCCTGGTCGCCGCTGTACGCAAAATCAAGCGTAAAAACGTCCTCCAGATAGTCCGCAATATTTGCCTGAATATCCAAATTGTCTTCAACAACCAGTATGCGCATACCGGACCCTTTCTCCTATGTGAAGAAAGCAGCATAAGCGCGCTTATGTCAAACAGGTGTCAACCGGATACTTCGGGCGGTCGCGCCCATTTCACCTTCGTTTGACAATCGGCTTTGTAGGATGGCTGCCATAAACAGGAGCAGATCATGCAAGATAAAATCGAGCTGAGAAAAATCAGCCATCACTTCGATACGACGGCAGAGCAAATCATTTTGTTCCGCGATTTGGCTTTGGAAATCAAAACCGGTGAAATCATATCGATTGTCGGGCCGTCTGGCGCTGGCAAGTCCAGCCTGCTGTCCATTGCTGCTGGCCTTGAAAAGCCCGCAAATGGCAGTGTTCATTTTAATATTGACGGATCAGAGGTGGATGAACTGGCCCTTCGCGCCAATTCCGGTTTTATTTTCCAGCAGTTTCACCTGATGCCCGAGCTAGACGCCTTATCAAATCTGGCACTACCACTTCGCCTGAAGGGCAACAGAAACGCATTTAACATTGCCGCTGCATGGTTGGAAAAGGTTGGTCTTCAAGACCGCGCGAAGCACCGCCCGCACCAGCTCAGCGGCGGCGAACAACAACGCATCGCGATTGCACGGGCCTTTGTTAGTGAGCCCCGGTTCATTTTTGCAGATGAACCCACCGGCAACCTTGATATGAAAACATCGGAAAATGTCGCAGGCCTGATGTTTGACTTCGCCCGCGACAGCGGTTGCGGGCTTGTTATCGTAACCCACAGCATGCGCCTGGCCATGCTGGCGGACAAATCCTTGCAGCTTTCAGACAGGAAACTGGAGGCGATTAAATGACCCCATTTTCCCTAATTCTTGAAAACGTCCGGCACGACCTGCGAGCAAGTGACGGCAAACTGGCAATCATGACCCAGGCCGCACTGATTTTTTTCCTACTTACCCTGTCACTGTCCAGCGCGTCCGTGCAGCAGTATCTTGCCAAAAACCTCTTGCAGATGCTCGGTTCAGACCTGGTAATCGAGCAGCACGGAACCCTCACAGCGGAACAGGAAGCCAAAATCCGTGCCGCGGCACCAAAGGTCTCAAAAACAGAACTCGTTGGCATAACACTGACACACGGTCCGAACTGGGAACGCGTACAGTTGAAGCAAGTGGACGATGCGTATCCGCTACAGGGCACCTTGATGGTTGGGTCTTCACCCGCAGCCGAGAAAACGCCAGCGGCAAAAGGTCCCGGCATAGGTGAAATTTGGTTGGGGCCCAGACTTGCTACTAAGCTAGAGGCCTCAGTCGGTGATCAAATTTCACTTGCAGGTACTGCCCATACTGTCACAGCTATTCTGTTTCACGAACCTGACCGGATCATGGAAGGACACAGCGTTGCCTACAGGGCCATGATTAAGGCAGGCAGCGCCGCGCCGGATGCATTTGATACAAGCGGGCGGCGCCAGCGCTTTCTCATTGAAGCAGACACAGAGGCGCGTACTTCGCTGGAAGCGTGGACTAAGGAAAATCTGCCCGCCGCCACATTGATCAAAAAGCAGGGCGGACGGCATCCGCTCGCCGGCTTTTGGAAACGAACCGAAAACTTTCTGGGGCTGGCTTCTGTCATTCTCTTTTTCATGGCAGCGGTTGCGATGGACATGACAAACCGGCGGTGGCTGGTGCAGATGCGGTACCGCCTCTCGCTGTATAGTAGCTTCGGTATCAGCAGCAGCACGGTTTTAACCATGGCAGGTTTGCAGTGGTTTATCGGATTTATGCTGTCGCTCGGCGTTGCCGGCATCTTCACGGTTGCTGCACATTACTTTATCGTGGGCGAATTACAGGCCTTTTTCCCTGGCATTGAAGGCGGCTGGAGCGGCGACGCGGTCGCGAAAACCGTTATGCTTACATTTGGGCTTTTACTTGCCTTGCAGGTACCTGCGCTCATTCAGTTAAAGCGGGCCTCCATTCTGGACCTTATTCGCAGCGCGCCAGAAGGTGCCTACACCTGGCTGCGGCTTCTTTGGGGACTGATTGCCGTAAGCGGTTTGGCAGCAGCTTATTCCGACAATCTGCTATTGACCGGGCTTATGCTCGGTGCCATAGGCATGGCGCTGGTATTGATGATTTTCCTCACGTGGGCGACAGTGGCAGTCGGCGATAAGTGGGGCGCTGGCAGAGCCGGATTTGTACCATTTGCCTTTTTCTTTATGCGGCAACGGCTGTTTGCAAAATCAGCCCAGGTGCTGGGGTTGGGCCTATGTGCTCTCTTGCTACTATTTACACTGATGTTGATGCGCGACCTGAGCGGCATGATGGAAAGCTATGCCAGACATCATGACGGCAACCTTCTGGTCTCGGAAGCACAGTCAGACCAGATGGCTGACATTGAAGCCTGGGCCAAAAAGACTGGCAGCGACTTTAAGCAGCTGCGTCCGTTTGTGAGTGCAAAGCTCATTCGGGTTAACGAGCTCGCTTTGGCGGACTATATGAAAAAACCGAGCGATACTTTATCTACTCTTAAACGCCCGATCCGCCTTAGCTGGTCAGAGCAGATGCCAACTAACAATACGCTTTCTGGCGGGACATGGTGGCCGAGCGATACCCGTGACTGGCAGCAAATATCAACCGAACCGGAAGTCATGACCGACCTTGGCCTGTCTTACGGCGATACGCTGACCTACCAGATCAATGGCCGCTCCTATAGCTTCACCCTGGTGGCGAGCCACAGTTACAAGCCAGGTGGCGGCTCGATAACCTTCTGGTTCCAGGTGCCCACAGCTGCGCGGGCTCAAATAGAGGCTGACACCCGTTTTATGGGCAGCATGGAGTTGCCGGAAACTGCCTGGAGTGAGCTGGCGGCCCTTTGGCAGCAGCATCCAACACTATCGCTTGTGTCACTGAGAGAGCTAACCGAACGTCTGGATAACATGCTCGGTTTGGTTATCAAGCTTACGTCTGGCTATGCTGCAATGGTGTTGTTGCTTGCAATGTTTGTTCTTATAGCTTCAAGCAAAGGCTTTGAAGCCGATGATCAGCGTAAAAATGGCCTGTTGATGAGCATGGGCCTCAAGCGCGGCGATTGTCTGAAACTAAGCACGTATGACTGGGCGATCACCGCCATCATTGCGGCAACAGGCGCCGTAGCAGGCACCTGGATAGCTGGACAATTGATGTATGAAGCGCAGTTTGGGCTCGCCTACAAACCTGACCCTCTCTGGATCGGCGGCACCATTGGCCTGATGGTCATGGCAGTGTGCGGTGTAGGTGTGCTTACCTGCATGCGCAGCTTAACAACATCAGTACGCGACCTTCTCGCAACCTAAAAATGGACTGCCAACTAGCCTTTGCGCTTTGCAAAGACAGCTTCCGGCGCCCTGCTAATCAAACACAGAAGGTACCAGCAACCACCCTCGTCAGCACATTCAACTAAACCAATACCGTGCAAAGGCCATCATATGGCTCGCTGATTGTACATGCGCTTCATATAAGTTCGTAGACGGCTTGTTGTTGCATCAGCGTTTTTTGTATTCACGTATGCAATAATATTTGACGGTACGATTAAGTCTGGCCCATTCAAAACAGCTACACTTCCAGCTTCTATTTCGCTTTTGCACACACAGTAAGGCAGCCACGTAACACCTTTGCCCTGCTTTGCCATTTGAAGCAAAGATTCCGATAAATTTGCTTCATACACGGTATTCAATTTTTTATGATGCTGCCGCAATTTATCCCGTACGATGGCCGTAATAAAGGCACGGCTATTGAGCGACAAGTGCGGGATGGTATTTGACGCTTCCCAATCGAACTCATCTCTTGAAGCAACAGAAACCACAGGAACCATGTTTTCCAAGCCGACAACAATACTTTTAATATGTGGTACAGCGATCAACTTTTTATGTATTTCTGGCACTTCATAGGAAATGAAAAGGTCAGAAGAACCAGTCGTAATATCCTCAAAATAAGATTCAAAACCGTTGAGATTTGACGTGACGTTAATTTTGGTATTTTTGAAATCGAAATTCATGAAAAAATCTGGCATAAAATGCAGCATGAGTGAATGCTGTGTTATTATTTTGATTTCATTCTTGAATGGATTGGAATGAGGACGGAACTTTGCCTGTATTTGATTGATATCAGCCAATACCTTTTCGGCATAGGGCAAGAATTTTTGACCCTGTTCCGTCACCCTTATTGGTATGGAACGGCGGTCAAAAAGTTCTACGCCAATCCAGTTTTCAAGTGCTCGAATACGGCGACTATATGCGGATTGAGTTACACACCTCTTCTCCGCCGCCAAAGAAAAGTTTTTTGTTTCCACCAGGTGCAAAAAGTCTTCGATCCACTTAATTTCCACTCATTCCCCCTTTAAAATCAGATGATTACCCTATTTTTTGCATCATTTTATCTGACAACTTATATATCTCGCATATACGGCGAAACGCCAATTTTTCTACTTTGGGACCAATAAAGGCAACTATGCCACTTAGCTGCCGCATAAACAAAAGTTTATTGGCTGTATAATACAACCAAATATAGCATTATGCAAATAATGCATATTATTATTCCGCATTAACCATTCCCGAAAGCCGTTTATATTCGGTAATTTATCCCTTGAGTATGCATGTGACTTAAGGGGGGCAATTTAATACGAGTTAAAAGCAGGAGTTGAGCATGTGAAAATGCTCAAGCCGCTTCTAACTCTATCCACCCCACAATGACGCATCCTCAAAACGATAAAATGACCTGAAGTTTACAATTCAGGCATATGCAATTTGCATTTCGTAAATCTCTAGGGAGGACATAAATCATGTCTTATATTGAACATTTGAGGAGCACAACCGCGCTTTCAGTTGTCTCCGCTATTATGCTGTCAGGAGCTGCTACTTCTGTTTCTGCACAGGATGCTGATACCGAAACGTCTATTGAAGAAGTTGTTGTTACCGGTTCGCGGATTCCGCGGAAAGACCTGATAGCAAACAGCCCCGTGACTGTAGTATCGGCTGAAGAATTCCAACTCGGTTCCTTTACCGAGGTCGAGGAAGTTCTGTCAGCTTTGCCACAAACTGTAGCCAGTAACGGTCCCAGCACCAACAACCCTGGCAATGGCCAGGCAACTGTAAACCTCCGTAACCTCGGCACTCAGAGGACGCTGGTTCTTGTCAATGGCCGTCGTTTTGTTGGCGCGGGCACTACAGGGGTTGTCGATCTCAACAACATTCCATCATCACTTATCGAGCGGGTTGAAGTCGCCACCGGCGGCGCATCCGCCGTATATGGTTCTGACGCTATCGCGGGTGTTGTAAACTTCATTTTGAAAAAAGACTTTGAAGGCTTCGAGTCCAACGTAAGTTACGGCCTCACTCAGGAAGGCGACGGTGAACGGATCAACGTTGATGTGACTATGGGGGCCAACACGGCAGACGGGCGCGGCAATGTTGTCGTTTCTGCCAACTATTTCAAACGTGACCAGGTTTTGGCTGGTGCGCGCGAACATGCGGCCACTCAGTTCTCTGAAGCTTTAGTTGACGGTGTCCCGGGCATTCGCCCTGGTGGTAGTACTACTGTTCCACAAGGCCGTTTCAACTCAAACCGCCTGGATAACGAAAATATCCTCGACTCGTTTGGCACGCCAATCGGCGGCAACGGTATTATCGTAACGCCTGACGGTTCTGGCCGGGCTTTTGTCCGCCCACAGGATGAGTATAACTTTGCACCAAGGAATAACCTCCTGCTGCCACTTGAAAGATACACTTTCACGGCTAACGGACATTATCAGCTTACAGATGATATCCGTTTCTGGGCTGAAACAACTTATGCAAGCAACAAAGTAGAACGCGAATTGGCACCAACGCCATTCTCCGAATCCGGGTTTGAGATTGATCTGAACAATCCGTTTATCCCGGCTCCTGTTCTTGCGATCTTCAATCAGCTGGAAGAAGCCAGTACTGGCAGCATCACTACCGGCTTGCGCCGCCGTATGCTGGAAGCCGGACCGCGGAACTCACAAAGTAATCGCAGCTTGTTCCGAATTGCCGGTGGTTTTGACGGTGAATTTGAGAATGGTTTCGTTTGGGACGTTTTCTACAACTACGGTCAAAATACCAACACAGGTATTCAAACGGGTAACATCGTTATTTCCCGTTTCCAACAGGGCTTGCTTGTTGATCCAGACAATCCTTCCCTGTGCCGTGTCCAGACAAATGGTTGTGTGGTCCTGAACCCGTTTGGTGAAGGCAATTTCACACAGGAAATGGTTGATTTTGTCACAGCAGGTGCAACGAACATCACTACTGTGACGCAGCAGCAATTTGGCGCCAACCTCGCTGGTGAGCTCATTGATCTTCCAGCCGGTGGGCTTGGTGTTGCTGCGGGTGTTGAATACCGCAAGGAAACCGGTAACTTCAACCCTGACACATTCCTAGCATCCGGTGACATTGACGGCTTTAATGCCGGAACGCCAACAGTTGGTGAGTATGATGTTAAGGAAATTTTCGGTGAAGCCATTGTACCAGTGTTCTCGGGTGTTGAGGGTGCCGAGTATCTCGGGCTTGAACTTGGTGTACGTTTCTCTGACTATTCCACAGCCGGTAGTGTCACCAGCTTCAAAGCTGGCGGCGAATGGAGCCCTATCGCTGATCTCAAGATCCGTGGTTTGTTCCAGCGCGCTGTTCGGGCGCCAAACATCAGCAATTTGTTCCTCGGCAACACCAACTCGTTCCCTGGTGGACAAGACCTTTGCAACGATTATGCAAACCGTACGCAGGCAATCGCAGATTTCTGCGTAAATTCACTTGGTGTGCCAGCTAGTGACATTGACGGCTTCCAGCAAGAGAACGAACAGATTGAAACCATTCGTGGTGGTAACCCTGACCTGTTTGAGGAAACATCGAACACCTGGTCGGTTGGTTTTGTTTATCAGCCATCACAGGCGCCTGGTCTAACGGTTACTGCTGATCTGTACAGCATCAAAATCAAAGACGCGATCGCACGCTTCGGTGGCGGCCTCGCTCAAACCATTACGGCTTGTCGTGCGGACCTGAGTTTGACAAACCCGTTTTGTGAGGCTTTGACAGCACGTCGTTCTGCAGATGGTCAACTTGAGGAAGTTGATGAAAGAAATGCTAACATCGCAAGAAGGACGGCCAAGGGTGTCGATTTCTCAGCTGGCTACAACTGGGACACCAATGACTTCGGTGCCTTTGACTTGAACATTCTGGGCTCATACAACATCAAGGCCACGACACAGGGTAGTCCAGTTGTGAACGCTGTGCGCTGTGACGGCACTGTTGGCGTACGGAATGTTTGTGGCCGTGCAGATCCAAAATGGCGGGCTACCGCGCGCTTGACGCACCGTATGGGTGAATTCACCACGTCCATCCGGTACCGCTATATCGGCGGAGTTGAGGACGAGCGGATCAATGTGGCTGCAGCAGCTGGTAACGCCGCACCAAACTTGTTCAAGCCAGAAATTGAGGCTGAGCATTATGTTGACCTCACTGTGACTTACGAAATAAGTGACCATTTCAAGGTCTACACCACGGTCAATAATCTGTTCGACAATGACCCACCGTTCATTGGCCGGGGTTCTGCAGGGCAGTTCAACACGGATGCTGGCACCTATGACATGCTCGGTCGTCGCTTTACTTTCGGCGTCCGTACATCCTTCTAGGATAACGGTTTAACTTAAAAAGCTATGGCACGTCGGGCTTTGGCCCGACGTTTTTTTAAGCGGAATTTATCATTCAGGTAACGTATAGTCATAATCTATCGACTATTTTAAGATGAGCTGAACCGAACAAAAATGTTGGAAGAAAATATTCCCAGTAGCATCCGCGATCTAAAAAAAAGCGCAAAAAGCGGTGATTTACACGCACTTGCGCAGCTCGGGGTAAACTATTTAATAGGCCATCAAGTTTCACGCGATGTTAACCGTGGCTTTAAAGATATTCGCAAGGCGGCGCAAAAGGGTGAAATTGCTTCACAGACCCTACTTGCGACACTCTATGCAGCCGGAATGGGCACAGCTGAAAACTGGGGAAAGGCCTATGATTGGCTCATTATAGCTGCGCAAAACGGTGACCCACGCGCCATTAATCAAGTGGTCTATTTTGTACCAGACCTGCAGGACCCTTCTACCAAAAGGACATGGCAGGATGTCCGCAACCTTCTAGACTGTATCGACGATGAGAACAAATCTGACGCCACCACCCACCACACGGAACCAAAGATACAGACACAAGAAAATTTCCTCGACAGCAAGACATGTGCTTATGTGATGAAGGCTTCCCGCCCCTATCTCAAGCAAGCGTATGTCAATGATGCCGCAAGCGGAGCAATCTTTGATTCGAGCCGCACAAATTCGGCCATGAGTTTTTTTCCGCTGGAAAATGATCTGGTGATCCAGAAGGTCAACAAAAAAATAGCTACGTTTCTCAAGCACCCCACTGCAAATGGGGAACCTCTGTCAGTCTTGCACTATAAGTCCGGACAGACCTACCGGGATCACTACGACTTTTTTAATCCAGAGTTCCCCGCACATACCCCCCATCTGAAAGCCGGTGGCCAGCGAGTAAAGACCCTGCTTGTCTATCTCAATGATGAATATACAGGCGGCGAAACAAACTTCCCTAAACTGGATTGGAAATATAGAGGCCAGCCGGGCACAGCCGTTACCTTTGAGAATGTCAATTCCAAGGGTGAGTTGTTGGTCAATAGCCTGCATTCGGGTTTACCACCCGAAACCGGCGAAAAATGGATCATCTCCAAATGGTTGAAAGATCAGCCGCAATACTGACTGCGAACTACCACGCCAATTCTCTTCAACATTTTTATCTGCCCTCATGCCTTGCACGCAGTTTATCGGGGCAAAAGGTCAAATGGTGTGGTTATTCGGTCAGCCACTTGATCAAAAGCTATAGTGCCGTGCCACATATATGACGGGAACAAAGCAAGCATGCCTGCTTTGGGCTCAATAAAGCGGCACGGTTGGTCTTTTTCCCCCAGCAGCAGGCCACTTTCCCCAAACTTGATCCAACCCTGCTTTTCAGCTCTCTGCTTTTCGTCGTTTTCAGGTACCTCCACATAGAAAGAAGAGCTGATCCAGCCGACCGGGTGGATATGGTTTACATGAAAACCACCGTCCCGCAACCAAACCGACCAAGACGTAGAAAATTCGTATGCCCCAGTGTTTCGACGGCAAAAAGGATGACTATCATCGTATGGAATACTGGCGATATAGGCTTCAATTGGTACTCTAAGCGCGTCCTGCAACAACTGTATGTCCGGATCAGGCCGGTCAAACAAAGTACCGGACGTTTGAGATCCGCCCCGCAGGGTTTGGTCAACCGGCGCCTGCTTGGCTGTATGATAACGGCTTAGGCTACTCTTGAGATGCGCGAGAAAATCAGAAAGCGTCGAGTAACCGGCAGGGGTTTCAATAAGTGCCGGCACGGCAAATTTGTCATATTGGTTCAGCCATTCATGCCGTTCATCATCCATCATCCGCCAACACAGACTTTTGTATGCCCATAAGCGCTGATTATCCGGTTCCAAACTCTCAGCAACGCCTATCCGTTCGAGAGCACTGTCATAGTCACCCAGTTGCAGCATTAGTTTGCTTGCGTCCATGTAGATAGCCGGGTTGTGCGGGTCAAGCTCTATGGCGGCTTCATACAAATCTGCCGCCTTATCGCTATCGCCGTTAAATGCGTTAAGGCGCGCGGCCATTTTATGCAGGCCAGCGTGCCTAGGAAAAGAACTTAAGTAATCTTGGGCGTAACTCAACGCTTCGTCGATGCGGCCCACATTTTCCAGAGCTAGCAGGTGCTTTTCACATAGCCCCACGGAACTCGGACTTGCTCTGACACCAACGATGTATGACTTGCCGTACACGTCTGTGTGACCATGTTCCCAATACATTCGATTGAGCAAATTATGAGCGTCCTCATAATCCGGCTGTATGGCAATGATCGTGCGGTAGGCTTCATCAGCTTTGGCAATCTCACCAAGTTCATAATAAATGTTGGCGAGAACAAAACGCGGTTCGACAATCCTGGGGGCCAATTCCACGGCTTTTTGAAGGTAGGTTATGGCCTCATTCATACGGTATTGTTTGCGTAATAACACACCAAGATTGTGTAATGCCTTCACATAATGAGGTTGCAGCTTAATGGCTTTTTTGAACATTAACTCGGCGTCATTTTGCCGCTTTAGCTCTTTATAGGTGGTGCCTAGTGCATTTAGAAATGCGGGATTACCTGAGTTTATTGATACGGCCTTTTCAAGATTTTTTAACGCGGACGCAAACTGCTCAGCACTATGCATCAGTAGTCCCAAATTAAAATAGGCTTCTGCATGGTTTGGAGCCGTGCTTATTGCAGCCTCGTAAGCGGTAATCGCATCACTCGTATTACCGCTCTCCCGAAATACATTACCTAAGCTATTGTTAACCTGTGCAGGATTGGGGTGTGCGACCAAAGCTTTTTGCATCAATGCTGCGGCATCTTCAAATTCGCCCTGTTTCTTTTTAACGCCGCCAAGCAAAAACAAGGCATTGGGTTCATCAGGTATCTGTTCTAACACGCCCCCTAAATGCCGTTCCGCCGCATCTATTTCACCACTATTAAGTGCTTGCGCCCCTTCGTTCAGTAGCTGCATGATCTGTTGCGTCATCACTGGCATAAATTCAAATCCAAGATTGGGCGTTTTATATTTTCATTACTATATATATTTACACGTCTGACTTATACCCCACATGACACGGTATCTGGTCATAGAAACGCTATAAATATATCGCTGCTTGGAACAGCTAGCGTGAGCAGCAGGGACCATTTGAGGATGAACTTGCCAACGTCCACCTTCGGCGAGAAGCAGCCAGTAACCAAGTTATCTTTTAGATTCGGTTTGCGTTGATATTAGCTTTTAAGCCCTGTCTGAGCTGATAGGGCCTACAGCGACGGCAACTCGGGCGAAACCACGACACCGTCGCTGTCGGCGATAATCCAGTAGCCGGGCCGGATCACGATACCGCCGACCCCCAGGTCAACGTCTTTGTCGCCTCGTCCCGCCCCCACGCTTTTGCGCGGGCAGGTGCCAACTGCCTTAATGCCGATATCTTCTGCGCAAATGTAAAAGCGCAAAACTTCTGCCGGTAGCCCAAGAACTCTTCCAACTTGTATCTACAAGTGGCGCGGTCACAAATTTTGGTAGTCACAAGTGACGAAATGAATGGTTCAGAGCATCCAAGTTCGACCATATTTACCCACGATGGACCGCTGATTTCCGGCGCAAGAGGATTTCTGTGCAAGTCCACCCTATTTTCGCTGACTACGGCATTGCAATGTACTGGTGATGTGAAGTCAGATGAGGCGTGAATACTCAAAGGCCATTAGTGCACCTGAGAAAGGCCACCCGCGCAGTGCGACAGGCGGCCCCAGTCCTTGGGAGGATATTGGAAGGGCCCAAGGAATTTGTAGTGAACTACGGCAAGCCCTATAGAGAGAATTTCTGGCTAATGAAGAAACCAACCGGAAAATCTTCGGTATCACTGCGCCAACGGTGCGGATACCAGCACTTAAGTTCTTCTCGTCTCGATACAGAAATACTGGCGCATCAATATCGAAAACATATCCTGCTAAAAATGTGTCTTGAAGCCGATCTCGACGACATTGTCTCGCTCGACATCAAGGGGCAATTCGCCGTTACTATACGAAACATACAGACCGCCAAGCAGGCCTGTAAGACTAACGGTCCATAGCCGTTGATCGACCAGCCCAGCAGCTCTGACGATATCCGACGGCGAAAGCTCACGGTAATACCGATAACTAGCCGTCAGATATATAACGTCACCGTTAATCTGTTCGATTGGTGTCTTGCCGACTTTGAACAATGGTGACCGATAGGCTGCTTCAATGTTAAGTCGAGAGTAGTTGGAATCATCGCCAGCAATCAATGCCCTGGGAGATTGATCGTCCGGGTCAACTTGGTCAACAGCAAAGCGCACGGTTGGGAAATTCAAGCCTGACGGAGCGAAACCGTCGCCTTCGAAGCCCGCAAAACCGCGCACCATCGCAGCAGGATAATCTAATATATTCAGATATTTAATTTTGTCCTGTTTATTATAAGAATTAAACCCAAGAAACACGGACCCGCCATAAGTAACTTGTGTGGCGGAAAAGGACTGATCGGTTTCAATCCCAACATTAGCAACGAGACGGACATTGAAATTGCGACCAATGACGTCCCTATATCTTTTTGTAAGAGCATTGATTTCTCGATCACATAGGCGCGAATTTTCGGCGCCAACTCGTTCGACACAATCTGTTGCAGCAATAGACATTCTTCTGGTGCCCTCTTTGAAGTCATCATCATGCAGTAGGCCTACATTGCCACCAAAATAAAATAAGTTGCCCAGCAACGAGGCGTTTGCTGTGATTTGATTTCGTGGATTTTCAGCCTCATTGACTCCGATTAGACCGTCAGAATTGATTTCAAAGTTGCCGCTCGTGTTCCATTGCCCGTTAATTTTGTACTCACTAGCCTTCGACGTCGCTTGGCTAATATGATAATCAAATTTTATGCCGTAACTGTCGCCGTCGTTGTCTGACGAGAAACCTGTCAACGACGCATTAAGACCAGGTACCTGGTTAAATCCCTTTTCTGCGAGGTTCTTTACTTCCGCCTGGACTTTTTTTCGAGCGCTGGCTTCGATATTTTCCAGTATCTTCCCCAGAGAGTTATCATTAGGTTCATCCGCCCGCAACGCAGACGTCACACAGGAGAGACCGATTACAAGACCCGTAATTGGTGCTAATGTCTTATTGTCGATAACCATATCGATTAGCCCTCCTGACCGGGGTTGTCAGGGTCAACCACCTTAAAATTTTTATCTACAACCGTGCAGAGGTCGGCACCTGTAGCGTCGTCGTCGAAAAAGACCTTCTTTACAGCTGTCACGGCTTCTTCAAACTTCACGCCATCTTCTGGTATCGCACCCAAAAATTGAGTGAGATAATTGATAAGCTTCCAGAAAAGAATTTCTCTTTGGTCGCCACCAAGGCTACCCATGCCCGCTATCTCACCGACATACGCCGACATTTTCATTTTTTTCATTTGCGCGAAGTTGATATACTGAAAGCCATCGTCCATTGCCCGGGCGAACAGGTACGGACTAAATGCTGCAGTAGTAAGGCTCTGATTTGGCATAGTTGCTCTCCTTTTTACATATTGAAAACCTGCCCACACGATGTGAGCCTTGAGTGCAGTTGTATAGGCTTTGACCAAAGTCGCTCCGTGACGGTCGTCACACAGCGGTAAATACAGAAAGAATCAAAAAAACCGGAAAGTGCCATGTAAACCTGCCACTCTCCACAAAACTACCCCCTTACACAAATATAACCGGCAATGTACCCATTGCATGAGACGCGATGCCTACAAGTTGTAATTCAGAGGGAAGTTGCATGACCACTAGCCCTTCATCAGCTATGGCCACAGGGACAAAGCTACTGATGACAAGCTGTTGAAAGACCAAGAAAACTACCAGGTACCGTTGTTTGTGGAACATGTTCTAACCCCGCTGGCGGCACGTTGCCGGGTAGCTGGTACTGCGCTGCATCACATTAACACATGGGGCGACGGCCTGTTTTTGGTGCTAGACAGCGTTAGCGCCGCCGCCGCTGTTGCGGTAGAGCTTCAGGTAGCTTTTCAAGCAATAGATTTGGTGGCCAACGGCTTGCCCGATGGTCTGGCGCTCAGGGTCGGCGGCCATTATGGTCCGGTTCATTCGCTTACCGACCCCGTCCTTGGCCAACCAGGGGTTTTTGGCCGTGAAGTGGCGATTACCGCCCGCATTGAGCCGATTACCGCGCCGGGATCCATATTCGTCAGCGAACCCTTTGCCTGTGCGCTGGCGCTGGCTGACCAAAATGGCTTCCGCTGCGAGCCAATGCATGAAGATGACAAAAACAAAGACAAACCACCGGGGCTGTTCGCCCTGCGGCAAATCCACTTGGCCAAACCTAAACAATGATCAGTTGAGACGCGCCAACAACAAATGTGGCTGATTGATCAACAAGCCTGACCCTTCGGGTGCAACTACTGCCTGACCTTTCAACTCGCTGACTGTACGGGACACGGTTTCACGCGCCATACCAAGCTTTTTACCGATCTCGCTGATAGACGGCATCGCATTGATCAGCAACACTTCTGTACCGCCGACCGGCTCAGCCAGTCGCATCAATTCCGCGCAAACGCGCCCCTTTGACGACAGAGTTGATTGTTCGAACATACGCCGGGTCGTGCGGCGAATTCGCTCAACCAGCAACCGACTAACCCGCACCCCTATGCTGCCGTGTTTTTCCATCAACCCAATGAAAGCTGTCCCAGGAAAAGCAATCAGCTCAACGTCGCTGGTCGCATATATATCGGCGGTTCTTTCCCCACCGCTCAGCGCAGCCATTTCACCGATCAAGTCACCCGGGCCAAAGGTATCGATAAACACCTCCGCACCAGCCGCAGAATAGCGCAGCGCACTGGCCGTGCCGCTGACAAGATAAAACACAGTCGAGCCGCTGTCGCCTTCGCCGACAATCATCGCGCCTTTGCGATACTTCTTATTCATGCCCGCAGCTTGCAGGCCGTACAAAACTGTGGCGTCATCGCCGAAAAAATCCGAAAGACCGGCTGAAAGTTTCGAATTTGGCACCATGTTCAGTATCCCGGTATTTGTCCCCAGAGGGCACTGTGCCACATAAATCTACGGCGGCAAAGGTAGTGAAATGCCACCAATAGAGCTTATTCGCAGTGCTGGGCATAGATAGCAGCAACGCCATATCACTTGCGCTGTCTGATCAAGCAACCAGTCGCTGGTAACAGTGGCGAAATATATCGATAAAATTTTTAGCGTTATCGTTTAAAGGATGCTCGTAAGAATAAATCGCTTTCACAGGCAACCGGGTCGCGCTTTCAACCGGCAAAACAACAAATGAATCGCTGCCGTGGTACTGCGAAATATACGCAGCGGTCACGCTGTCAACCAGCGCTGCACCAACACCTTTTTCAACCAGCCGCGCTGCCACATTGTGGTTGTGCGCCCGCACAACAATATCCAAATGGACATTGGCTTGTGAAATCAACCGATCCACCTCCAGGCCAAGCGGCTCGTTAGCATAGGTCCCAATCACCGGGCGGCCTGCTAGATCGCTAACTGTCAGGGTTTCTTCCACTGCTTGCGGCCAACCAACGGGAACAAGAGCAACAACATTGGCCTTGCCGATCGGGATCGATCCCAAACCCAACCGTTCGCCCAACCAAACGAAAATCCAAGGCTGTTGGCCCCGCCCGCCTCAACCAGGCCAGTCATAATCTGGTCATGGTGAACCGTAGAAACATCAATTAGGCAGTCTGTCGTCCCCGCAGTAAATTCTGCCACAGCTTGCGGCACTAGCTGGTGGCTGAAAGCAGGCGGTGTTGCTATGCGCAGATGAGTGGTCAGGTCTTTTTTTAGCCGCCCAGCCAAGCGCCGAAAAACAACCATGGAATCTCGAATACGCGAAGCCTCCCCGTCTAAAACATGCGCTTCAGACGTGGGTTGCAACCGCCCTGATGACCGATGAAACAGATTGAAACCCAACGAACCTTCTAACTGTTTAATAGCCGCCGTCACCGCTGGTTGGGTTATGCCGAGTTTTTGGGCCGCCCCAGTGGCTGTGCGTGTTTTCATTACAGCGTGGAATATTTCGATCTGACGACTATTCATAATCAAACTATAAGTGTTACTTATAGATAAGGCAAAACTATAAATTTGTTCGAAAGCCCAAAACGCGCAATATTTTCTATACTGGCTTTTTTGGGACGCTAAATGAATGACTGCTGTATTTTCACGAGACCTTCACCACGATTACCCCGTTGCTGTGCGCGGTGGCGGCATGTACCTGTATGATCAGCATGACCGGGAATATCTCGACATGTGCGGCGGTGCGGCGGTGTCGAGCCTAGGGCACCAACACCCAGCTATTGTCAACGCAATCCAGAAGCAGGTTGAGACAATGGCGTTTGCCCATACCGCCTTCTTTTCCAATGAGCCACAAGAACAGCTTGCTACAATGTTGGTAGATGCTTTCGGTGAGCCCGGCGCCCGCGCCTATTTTGCAAGTGGTGGTTCTGAGGCCAATGAAACTGCACTGAAAGTTGCATGGCAATATTGGCGCGCACGCGCGCAACCCACCAAGATAAAAATCATCAGTCGTACCCACAGCTATCACGGCAACACCTTCGGCGCATTGTCGGTTAGCGGTCACCCCGCGCGTCGCAGTATCATGCCAAATCTGCTGCTAAATTGGCCTCGGATAGAGCCTTGCTATGCATACCGCTTCCAACATCCCGATGAAACCGAGGAAGAATACGGCGAACGGGCGGCAAAGACGCTTGAGACAACCATTCTGCAGGAAGGGCCCGAAACGATTGCTGCCTTTATCGCGGAACCAGTGGTCGGGGCGTCGCTTGGTGTTGTCAGCGCTGCAAAAGGCTATTTCGCCAAAATTCGCGCCATCTGCGACAAATACGATATTCTGCTGATCGCTGACGAAGTCATGTGCGGATCAGGCCGCACCGGCACTTTCTTTGCCTTTGAACAAGAAAGCTTCCACCCTGATGTGGTGACGCTGGCCAAGGGCTTGGGCGGCGGGCATCAACCGCTGGCGGCGACTATTGTTAGCGCTAAAATCAGTAACTTTTTTACCGCCAGCTCCACTGGCTTTGCCCACGGCCACACCTATATCGGACACGCAGCGGCATGCTCTGCTGGCGTGGCAGTTATGCAAACGATCGAGCGGCAAAATCTGTTAGCGGCGGTTCAAGCAAAAGGCATTAAGTTTGGGGCCATGTTGAAGGACACTCTCACAGAACATCCTAATGTGGGAGATATTAGAGGCCGCGGCCTGTTTTGGGCAATTGAACTGGTTGAAAACAAAGCTGAAAAAACGCTTTTTGCCAACGGTGCCGACTTGGCAAAACAGCTGAAAAATGCGGCAATGCAGCACGGCCTGATGTGCTATCCGGGCGGCGGGAACGCCGGCGACGGCCTCAATTGCCATATTCTGCTTGCCCCGCCCTATATCGCTGAACAACATCACATGGACCAGGCGATGACCAAATTAACTGCCACGATAACGGAGGTGTTCGGTGCTTGACCAGCATAACAGCTCTTCCACCGGTCCTGACCCTTTCATTGTCATGTGCGCACCCAACGGTGCCCGGCGTACCCACAGCGACCATCCTAAGCTACCTATTTCTCCGACCGAACTCGCGAACTGCGCCGCCGAGGTGATGGCTGCAGGCGCCAGTATCCTGCATCTGCATGTTCGCGACGAACACGGGCAACACTCCCTGGATGTTAATCATTACCGAAGGGCCATAGACGCCGTCACCGACAAAATCGGAGACGGTTTGGTTATTCAGGTAACGAGCGAAGCCGTCGGTGTTTATTCACGCCGGGATCAGATGACCATGGTCAAAACCCTAAGACCTGAGGCAGTTTCACTAGCACTGCGCGAATTGGTACCAAACGGGTCGGATCCCAATGAAACCGCCGATTTTTTTTGTTGGCTGCACGAAAACAACGTGTGCCCGCAAATTATTCTCTACGATGAAATCGATTATCAGCGCTATCAACAGCTACAAAAACAGGGGGTTTTTGGCGAGGAGGCATTGTTTTTACTGTTTGTTGTGAAAAAACAACAACCGGAACGGGAACATGAAGGGTTTTTAAATACAGCATTCGGCAAATTTCCACCAAAAACCGACAGCACGTGGGCTGCCTGTTGCTTTGGCAAACAGGAGCATAATTTGGCAGCCCTCTGCGCCCAAAACGCAGGCCACGTGCGGGTTGGCTTTGAAAACAACATTTGGCGCGAAGACGGCACATTTGCCGCCAATAACGCTGAATTGGTTAGAAATGCGCGCGAAGCAGCGCTTCCGGCAAACCGAATTACCGCTACTGCAGATGATGCCAGGAGGATTCTAAGCCGTGCACAATCTGCAACAATCAATCAAAAACAAATCAGCAGTCTACCCAAAAAGGGCAAAAATGATTTGAATTCAGTAATATAGTTGTTGGTAATGTTGTTCATTACAACACAGGGTCTAAGTAACGAGTGTTAAAAAAACAAAGCTACATAGAACTTAACAAGGAGGGATACGATGAATATCAAGAGATTTAAAGCTGGCCTTTTGCTCGCTGCGTCTCCGATGTGTTTCACGGTAACCGAGGTTGCAGTGGCACAGAACAACGACGTAATCGAGGAAGTGCTGGTGGTCGGTTCAAGAAGCGGAAAACCCCGCGCCGTCACCGATAGTCCAGTACCAGTGGATGCTTTTTCAGGCAACGAATTCGGAGCAGGTGGCAACACCGCTGACATTACAGATAACCTGAAATCATTGGTGCCGTCATTCACTGCCACACCTGCAACCGGTGATGGTAGTGCGTTTGTAAGGCCAACGTCATTGCGCGGTATGGCGCCTGACCAAACCCTGATTTTGGTCAACGGCAAACGCCGTCACCGCTCTGCGCTGGTGCAGTTCTTTGCTCCGGCAGCCGGTAACGGTGCCCACGGCGCAGATATTGGCATGATTCCGAGCATCGCCCTGAAGCGCGTTGAGGTACTGCGCGACGGTGCCGCGGCCCAGTATGGTTCTGATGCCATCGCCGGTGTGATTAACCTTGTGATTGACGATTCCAACGAAGGTGGCCGGGTTGAAGCACAATATGGTCAATTCTACGACGGCGAACAAAGCTGGAAAATTGCAGCAAATGCTGGCCTGCCAATCGGCGACACTGGTTTTGTCAACATCAGTGCAGAATATTGGGACAATGAAGCCCTTTCACGTGGCGTGCAGCGTCCTGATGCTCAAGCCCTGATCGATGCTGGCGTGACCGGCGTTGGTGCAGACAGCCCATTTGGTGACGAACCACTGGTTCAGTCATGGGGCCGGCCTGAGACAAACGGCGCGCGTCTATTCATCAACAGCGGCTTTGATCTTACCGATACGGCACAATTCTATGTGCATGGTAACTATGCTGATACCGAGGGGCGCTACCGCTTCTTCTACCGCGCTGGTGCAACGGACACAGTTGGTTCACGTCACAGCACTTTGACAGCGTTAGAGCCACTTGGACTAACTGGTTCAATTCTGCAAACAGGCTACACGCCGTTCCTTGACGGATCGCAGACAGATTATAGCGCTGTTGCGGGCCTTAAAGGCCAAATGGACAATGGCTTGATCTATGACATCAGCGCCGGGTTGGGTGAAAACAAGCTCGATTATTTCCTCAATAACACCATCAACACATCTCTTGGCGTTACTGGCGGCAACCCTACTCAAAGAGACTTTGACATGGGTGGTTATGAGCAAAAGGAAATCAACCTGAATGCTGATTTCTCCTATGCCATAGACGACCGGATCAATTTTGCCTTCGGTGCCGAATGGCGCGAAGAAACCTTCACAACAGTTGCCGGTGAAACAGCAGCAACAACTGGCGTAGGCCCAAGCGGCATGTCCGCGGTAAGCCAGGCAGATGCTGGTGCATTCGACCGCAACAACTGGGCAGGCTATATCGATATCGAGCATGATATCTCTGATAAGCTGATGCTGCAGTATGCTGTGCGCTACGAAGACTTTTCTGACTTTGGCAGCACCTTCAACTATAAAGTCGCAGGTCGCTATTCAGTGTCCGACGCAGTCAATTTCCGTGGTGCCATTTCTACCGGTTTCCATGCTCCCACACCGGGTCAGGGGAATGTCAGTACCATCATCACTACATTTGATGGCGCGACCGGATTGCAAGTTGAGGAAGGCCTTATTCCGGCAACCAGCCCAGACGCTGTTGCAGCTGGTGGCCAACCGCTAACGGAAGAACAGTCTGACAACCTCAGCTTTGGTCTTACTGCCGACCTTACTGATCGGACGACGTTGGTGATCGATTTCTACAAAATCGATGTGACCGACCGGATCTACCGAACTGGTGACATCCAGATCGATTCCGGGCTAGCGACTGAGCGTACAATTTCCTTCTACACCAATGCGCTCGACACACGGTCAAGAGGTATCGATGTTGTCCTGACAACCGGAATCGACTGGGATGATAACTCAGCGACTGACCTCACGTTTGCAGCCAACTACAATGACTTTGAAGTAACAGGTCAGCGTAGCTTCATCGTTGGTGGTAACACGGTTACGCCGGTTAGCGATTCCACGGTTGAAGACATTGAAAACAACTATCCAAGTTTCCGTTTTGTCGCCACAGCCAACACAACGTGGGGTGACCAATGGAGCCTGCTGACACGGTTGAACTATTATGGTTCGCACTTTGATGAGCGCGGCACCATTCAGGATGACCCAACCGCAGGCGGTAGTGCCAAAATCGGTGCAACCATGTATGTCGACCTGGAACTTGGCTATCAGTTCAATGAAAACCTTCGCTTTGTTGCTGGTGCGGCCAATGTCTTCAACAACTTTGTTGACGAGTTAGGCCCACCAAATGACAACCGTCTTAGCGTTGGCCTTCCGTACCCACGCCGAAGTGCCGCTAACTATGAAGGTGGTTCATGGTACGTGCGGGCAAGCTATAGCTTCTAGAACGTCAGCCTAAACGACACAGTCGTAAAACAATTGAAGGGCCGATCAGTATTTATCTGGTCGGCCCTTTTTCTTAGTTAACTACCCTTCGCACACGTTAACAGTGCCAACAGGTCTCCGCATCGCCGGTCCCCAATGAGCTACCCGACCCAATTGGGCTTCCCGGCGGCGGTGTTGGACCAGCAGGTGTTTTAACAGCGGGGGTCTTGGCGCGAGCGAATGCATCGTCAATGCGTTGCACTAGTAGCAATGTATAGCCACCAAGCGAACCGCGTGCCCGTTCGGCCAAACGACGAACATTCAAGAGCGACGTCCGCACACCGGACCGAACCAACAGCCCTGTATCAGGGTCGTGGAGTGCTTCGATAAGATGCTGGGTCATGCGCTCCAGCACAATCGCCCTGACCGCAGTTGCCCGAGCTGCCTCTCCGCGTTTTGCCTGCATAACCTGCCGGGAGACAAACGCTGTCATAGCCGTGATGTCCAAACTATCAGCATCAAAATGACCTTGTTCCGCCAGACGCTGAAGGCGCCGCGGGTGCAATAAAGCGTCGAACACCAAATCAGCAGCGGCAGCTACTGCCTCTTCTGTGCTGAAGCCGGGGGCAGCAGAGCCTGCAAAAGCTTCGCGCCCGAACTGCGGGTCACCGCCGCCACCACCGCGCGGACTCAATAGCGCCGCCAATTGCTCGTTGATCAACAAAGCTTCAGGCGACAAGGTTGCGGTTAGCGCACTCAGCGCTCGCATTTGCTCATCGTTGCTGACTGGCACAGGCGCTGGTCTGCCGTCGCCTTCGGCCCGGTATACAAAATCATAACCGCCGATGAATTTTGCCGCCGCCTGCAACTGGTAGCGATGATACAAATAGAGCGGAACAAATTTGGTTTGGAGCGCGGAATAATGTTCGCCTGGACGCAGGTTTTTTTCACCAAAGCCCTCGAGCGCCTTGGCCCGAACTTCCATAAGGCTGTTCAGTTCATTTACTGCATCCGTGCCGTTGTCCCATAAAGAGCCCCTGACATGACCGCTACCCGGCGAGCGGCTGTCGCTATCCGCCACATACAACAGGCCGCCTGCGTCGGCCTCGCGGAACAAGGCCCGCTTTTGTGCTGGATCGCTGTCGTCATAAGCGCCGTATAAATATTTGGTCACCCATTTGTCCCATGCGCCAATACCAACACCGTATGCCTGCGAGAAATCCAGCGCGCCAGCGGCGTCCAACCGAACGTCAGGAGCAGGATAGTCCATCACACTTTCGCGGCCATAGGAACTGGCGGCCATGTTATGAGAAAAGCCCAAAGAATGACCAATTTCATGTGCGGAAAGTTGGCGAATGCGCGCCAGCGCCAGTTCAACCGGGTCGTCATCCCTGCCGCTACCCGCGTTCTGTGCGCCTGCAAGTGCCTCAAATATCTTAATGTCCTGACGAACCCGAAGCGACCCGAGCAAGACCACACCGCGCAAAATCTCACCAGTGCGCGGATCAAAGATTGACGCACCGTAGGACCAACCACGCGTGGCGCGGTGAACCCAGTTGACCACATTGTAACGCGCATCCAGCGGGTGCACTCCGTCTGGCAGAATTTCAGCGCGATAACCACCCTTGAACCCGGCAGCATCAAAAGCATCAGACCACCAACGAGCACCATCCAGCAGTGCCGAACGAATTGGCTCGGGCGCGCCGTTATCTATATAAAAAATAATCGGATTGGTCACGGTTCCGTCCGCACCTATCTCAAGGCGAAAACGACGTGCCAGCTGCACAGCCGTGTTGCCAGCCAATGGTGCCGACATATCAATATGCGAGGTGGTAACAACACCAGCGCGCTGGTCGGCTATACGCGCAGCATAGCCAGCATCCGGCAGCTTTAGGAACGTGGTATGCAGGATCAGGCTAACCGAGTTTGGTACCGGTGTAGTTGCTCGCACTTCGCGTCCAGGCGCGTTGGTTGCGAAGGTGACATGGGCGTCGAATTCCAGGTTTTCAGGGAAGACATGCGCCTGCGCCGTATCCACAAAGCTTCGACTGAGGTCAACCTTGAAAGCGCCCTGCCCGCGGTTTTTTAACTGAGCGGCAACGCCCACGGCGTCGCGTTTGAGAAAACCGGAAATATCGATAAGCACTTCCCCTTTCTCGGAATTTTCAATAACGTCAGTTGACCATATAACGGACTGGGCAAAGCTGGTTTCCACCGCTTTCTTCTCGGCCAGATTATCAGCGCTGGCACGATAGCGATGATTTTCCACCACAGCCATAACCTTGCCGCCTGCGCGTTTGAATGACAGAATATGGCTGTCCGATGGGCGACTACGGTCAAGGCCAACTGGATTAGAACCCAGCCCAGCGGTCAGGTAACCAGCATAAATATAGCGTCCAAGCGATCCATCCGTTTGCGGACGAAGCGACAAGAGTATTTTGCCCTTTTCCGCGTCGACAAAGGTGTCAATAAGCCCTGGCTTTGCCTCAAGCCCCTCGATAGCCTCGTTGTAGTCAGCTTTGGCAACAAACGATGCCAACAGCACTGAGCACAGCGCTGCAAACCCAAAAATTCGACCAGACATACTTACTCCCTGTTTTCGACCCAGATAATCTGTCAGTCATAAAAGCGATTTTATCAGCCCTTGTCCATCAGGACTGAAGTTTAATCACGCAATTGTAAGGAAGAAAAAAGCGGCAGACGACGTGCCTAAAAAGAAAATAGACATTTCCTGACCAGATATTGCTAGGGTAAAATCAACAAGCTTTGTCTACAGCAATTACATGTCGTCAATCATTTACGAAATCAAAATCCATGGCCGCTATTATCTCAAAAAACATCAATGACGTTACCAAAGAGTATGAAAAGACCTTCGCTGTATGCTCTCTTGTGACCAATTTTCAGCAATATGCGGAAATGCTCGCTTCGTTTGAAAAAAAATGGATTCATGAACGAGCAATGTGAATTCTTGCACATAGATAATTCAGCCGACAATCAATACGACGCATATACCGGCCTGCAAAAGTTGATCAATGCATGTGACAGTAAATATGTGATTTTATGTCATCAGGATATCAAGCTGCTGGATCATGATTTTGATCACCTCATTAAGTTGCTAGATGAATTGGAAGAATTTGACCCTAAATGGGCTGTTGCCGGTAATGCAGGCGGCTTTGGCTTTGACCGGATGCGAACCTGCATCTCTGACCCATACGGCTTCACTGGACCTCAACCTGATTTGCCGGTTAAGATCGATAGCCTGGATGAGAATTTTATCATCCTTAAATCCGATGCAAAAATAAGCCCTTCGCAAGACCTTGCGGGCTTTCACTTCTACGGGGTGGATCTTTGCATGCAGGCGAAGTCAAAGGGGTGGAACGCCTATGTAATCGGCTTCCTGCTCCATCATTATGGCTCAGGAACCAGGGACAAAGTCTACTATGAAAGCCTTCACGCCTTTGAACAAAAGCACAGGAAGCTTCTGAAACCGCGCTGGGCGACAACACCAACAACCCAAATTCGTTTAACCAGCAGCTGGCTCGGCCTTCATTTTTCGCGCGCCGTGAGGTTTGGTTACTACATATGGAAGCACATAAAGTATGTGGCAAAAAACCCATCCAAAGGTATTACCGGCAAGGGTTAAAGCGGCAGACGGCGTGTAAGCCGGGTTCTGTACTTGCCAAAACAAGTGATGACCATTCCTCTAGGCGCATTGTTGCCAGTGCGCTCAAGCAACCGACCCGGACAGCGGCGCGGAAATGCGCCTGCTACTAAAAGCAACTGTCCCTATTGGTCTTGCTCCCGGTGGGGTTTACCCTGCCGCCACTGTCACCAGCGGCGCGGTGCGCTCTTACCGCACCCTTTCATCCTTACCAACCAAAGTTGGCGGTTTGCTTTCTGTGGCACTGTCCCTGAGGTCGCCCTCGCTGGCCGTTAACCAGCACCGTATTTCCGTGGAGCCCGGACTTTCCTCCCCTTTTCAAGCGAAAAGCGGCGATCATCCAGCCGTCTGCCGGAGCGCAATCAACCATTTGCTTATGGTTCGGTCAAGCATGAACATGACAAAAGATGTCAAATGACGGCCTCAATTCGCTTTTATCGTTGTTGATATACGTGGCAAAATCGGGCAATGTCGCGCACCAACGCTACAAAATATTGCGGCATACCAAAAGTTATGTGTTTTAAGGGCCTATCAAATGCAACGATCACTATTGATATTAACACCAACCTTGTTTTTGATTGCTGGATGCAGCAGTAGCGGTGACGAAATCGTTTTCGATACAACGCTTGGACCAGAAACCGATAACCAAATTGAAGGCCTGCCTGGCACCCTTCACGGCGACACTGATAATGCCCGCTATTCGACTGAAGACCTGAAAGGCAAGGGCATGGAAAGCAAAGACGGAACTGGCAAACAGTAGCGTCGATCCATTTGCACCACTCCCGGGTCACGCGTCAGCTCAAAATCAACGCGGTCTATACCCTAAGCCCGATATAATTTCAGAAAACTGGCAACCGCGTCGTCGACACAGACGTCTATTTCCTCTGCCGACAATATAGGCTGGATACCAATTGAAATTTTAAAGTGGGCTGGCTCCTTGAACAAGGCAACCAGTTGTTCACCGGCTTTTTCCGTATCCGCAATTTTCAGCGCGCCCTTCTCAACCCATGTTTGAAGGAAGGCCGCCAGCTGTTTCTGGATGTCAGCCGGGCCGGATTGCCAAAAAATTTCGCCCAGGCGAGGGCTTTTTGCCGCAGCGGTTACCAGCAAACGGAACATGGCAATGGCACGGTCGCTCATCAACAGCGTTGCCAGCTGGTAGCAAACCGCCCGCAAATCCGCCTCCAGGGTGTGGTTTTCCACCGCCGCCAGCGCCCTGTCGGGGTAGTAAGCGGCAATCGCGGCATGAATTGCATCGCCGAACAGCTGTTCTTTGCTGGAAAAATGGCTGTAAACAGTTTGCTTGGACACACCCGCCCGCTTGGCCACCCCATCCATGCTGGTGCCGTCGAAACCAAGTTCAAGGAACATATCGCTCGCCGCATCAATGATAGCGCTATTTTTGACAGCATCGCGCGGACGGCCACGAGCGGATCTCGCTGGACTAACTTCGGTTTCAAAATTATCAGGCATTTGCGTCACGATATATCCGTCTATCATGCGAGGCTTGCACACCTGGAGCGTAATCGATAGTTGCCAGACGTTCCCCCTGCCCGCATTAACAAAACAGGCATACACAAGTCAGGCGCAAGCGCCAACCAAAACCACTGATTCCGAGTGATTAATATAGTGCAATAGCAGTCGGCACTATATTCGAGAGACTAAAGTCTACTGCAGCAACGGTGCTGCCAACGCCAGCCCTTTGGCTTGATTGTCATCATCTTCAATGGCGGTTATCACCTGCTTGACCAATCCGATATCGTCGTTGGCTAGCGCGCCTTCCAGCAATTGTAGTCTTACCAAATCTCTTTCATAAACACCCTCAAGTTCAACAACTTGCGTAAGCAACGTTCTTACTTCGGCTGACAATGAATATTTATCGGCTGTCGCCCGTAGCGAACTTAAATACCGCGCTTTATCTGCCACTTCGCTGAAAACGTCCATGCGTTTAACTGCAGCTTCCAGATTGACGCCGTCAGCTTCAACCACGCCGATCAGCGTTGCAATGCTTTCCAGAGTTTCCAATCCACGAATTCGGCTGCTGTGTAACAGCGCCAATTGATAACTTTCCATAATCAATGCCGGGTCGAGGCCACCATCATACATACTGCGCAGCCGGTGTGCTGTGGCCAACGCCCGAGTATTTAAACTAATTAATTTGGAAAACAGTTCGTCAGCCTCGGCCAAATAAGTGTATCTGTCCGCCGGTTGACCTTGTTTGTCCGCTATCACAGCCAGCAAAACAAGGCCACGATACAAACGTTCGGGCTGGGTGAATGCACGCACCTCCGCTTCCAGGGCCTGAATATCAATGGCCTGCAGGGCCGAAACAGGGGCCAGTGGCAACAATCTCAACCGCTGCCAAAAAGCGCGAGTTGGGCTCTCCATCTGCGCCAGCGCAACATTGGCGTCTGCAATGCGACCGGCGATGATGTTTTCGCGAGCGATTTCGATCAGGGTTCTCTGTTTAACTGTTGCTATCTGAAGCTCTTGCGTTAGAGCCAGTGCGCTCGCGGTGTCGTTGGCGCGCGCCAATATCGGCGCGATTTCAGTGATTTTTTCCTGCGTCACCAAACTAAGATTAACCGAGCGCGCTTCCTCAAGCGCCAACATCAGAGTGTCAACCGCCTGGCCAGACTGGTCAGTTGCAATTAATGCTCTAGCGACGGCAACCAAAATTTTTGATCGCTCAACGCCGAATTCTTCAGCAATCACTGTTTGCAGCGCCGCAGAAAAGGCACAATCCCGCGTCGGAGCCTCAAGGCAGGCTAGTGTATATTCGTTTGGTCTATGGCTGGGTGCTGCCTGCCCGTTCTCACCGTTTTGACCGTGTGCCGCCACGCTAATCATAGCTGCCAGCGCTATCTGGCAAGTCAGCGCGGTCCGGAACACATATTTGTTAGTGGTTATTTTTTTCATTTTATTATCCTCGCTTTTCCGATCGGCCAGTTAATTATGTCAGTTAGTGCAATAAATCCAGACAGTTCCCCAAACCCAATCGATTATTTGTGGCCTGGCCTGGTCTGAGTAACAGGCAAATTTGCTAGCTAGCTCAATCAGTTTTGCACAGGCTCATCTTGTCAGCTATGTCATTGATAACAGCCTGCGTGCTTCGATCCAGTTGCCCATCGATTTGTTCGGGGCGCCAATGGCGCTGGAATGCTGTTAACGCGTCAAAAGTCTCTTGCGAAAACCTATCGCTTGGCAAAATAGCATAACCTATAGTTGCTAAAGACTTGTTTAAACGGGCAACATCTGAGCTTACCATACCCTTTTTTGCAATAAATGTCGCGTCATTAGTGTATTTTCTCGCCCAAAGACCAAACCGGTGATCTGCCAATCTGGCCCAAGGAAACAGCTCGCCAGGGTCTTGTTTGCGGCCCGGGGCCACGTCGCTGTGGCCCAGAAATCTTTGTGTAGGAATGTCAAACCGCGCTTTTAGATACCCCAGCAACTCTATCAGCCGCGCAATTTGGCGCTCGGGAAAAGGTCGGTATCCGTGATCGTGCCCAGGATTAACAACTTCGATGCCGATCGAGCTGTTGTTCATATTTTCCTGGCCCTGCCAACTGGAAACGCCAGCATGCCAAGCGCGTTTTTCCGGGTCGACCAGTGCAAAAATGTCGCCGTTTTCCTCAACCAGATAATGCGCCGACACCTGACTGTCGGCGCTGCAAAGCCGCTCCAACGCTTCAGCGCCTGTAGGCATGCCGGTATAATGCAGAATAATGGTATCTATCAGCAGTCGTTTTTCGCCGCCAAAGGCAGGCCGCTCGTTCCAGTTGGGAGACAGTCGTGTGACAATATTGGTGGGCATTAGAGGCTCAACCACTTTTGTTTCCAGCTTTGTTCTGCCCAACTTTTTTCTGTAACGCCCGCTGATTATTACGCAACGTCACAATTAACACACCAAAAATCGTCATACCCCCGCCAACGACCATTTCCCAGCCAACCACCTCGTCCAGAATCAGAACGCCCCCGATCACAGAGAAAAACGGCATGACCAGAAAATACGGCGACACCATCGAAATTTCATATTTTCTGAATAGATAATTGGCACCACCGTGGCCGATAACCGTAGAGATCAAGCCTGCATAGGCCACCGACGCCCAGGCCCGCGCACCAGCACTGTCCAGCGACGCAATCTGATTGCTTTCAAACACAAATGACACAGCAAAGGAACCCAGCAGTCCGGCAAGCGCGACCCAGGCCTGTATTGTCGTTGCGGGAATATCTTTCAATTGCCGCATCATCACCGCCGATACTGCATAGACAAACGCTGCACCAACGATCAATGCCACTGCGTCCCAATAGGCGAAAATCACTGGATCAAATCCTAAAAACAATACACCGCCAAAGCTGATTGAAATGCCAAAAACTCGTTTCCAACCCACGGTTTCCTTCAAAATGATAATGGCGAGGATGGTTGAAAAAGGCACATTAAGTTGCGACGCAATGGAGATAGAACCCACACCGCCCGCTAGGCCCATAGCCGAAAACAATAAACCAAAATGTACAACGCCCATCGCGGTAGCGACCTTGATCAACTGTACCATTTTACCGGGGACGATCCTCAGAAATGGAAACAGAACAGCCAAAACCACCAGGAAACGCATACCGTTGGCAAATAGCGGCGGAAAGTCCTGTACGGCCCATTTGGCGGCGATGAAGTTAAAGCCCCATACGGCGGCGACCAAAAAGGCCAGCATGACATGTATCGGCCGCATCAGTCTTGTTTGCCGCCGCGTTGCTCCAGAATTTTATCATAGGCAGCATTTATTTCAGCCGCGCGGCGCGTCGCCACCGCGATCAGGTCGCTGGGCACACCTTCGGCAATCAACCGGTCTGGATGGTTCTCCCGAACCAGTGACCGGTATCGTTTCTTCAAACTGGCCGGGTCTATTGTCGGATCCACCCCAAGAGTGGCGTATGGCGATTCCTGACTCATGCCCACTTGCCGCGCCACCAGCGCTTCTATCTCGTCGGGCGAATAGCCAAATATTTTGGCAACCACACGAATATAATTAAGCTCGTTAGGGTGAACAACACCGTCGGCTTTGGCGATAAAAAACAAGGCATCCAGCACGTCGGCCAGAACCGTACGGTTGCCGCGCATCAAATCCGCAATCTGCTGCGCATAGGCGTCAAAGCCAGCCGTATGCCGGCGCGCCATATCAAAAACCCGGCCCACATTGGCCATTTCGCCGGGTGGTACCCGAAAAACCTGCTTGAAGGCTTCAACTTCCTCACGGGTAACCTGCCCGTCTGCCTTCGCCATTTTGGCGGACAGGGCGATAAGACCAATGGTGAAAGTGACCTGGCGAGTCTCATCGGTTTCCGGAGCGGCAGCTTCCAAGCCTACATCAACAGCGGCACCGACAGAAACACCAATAAGCGCGCCTATAGGCCCGCCTAGCGCTAATCCCGCTGTTCCACCAATGATTTTGCCCCAAATCGACATTGCAAACAGGTACCACAGCGCTTTGCGCTATCCCACTCAAAATTGAGCAAAAAATACTTAATTTAGGGAATGGTTTTTGATCGCTTGGCGAACAGAAATAAAAGCTTTATACATTTGCGCCATTGTCTCATAATTGAAACAATTTGAATTGATAGACTTCAAAGGAACATAGAATGGTCGATGTTGTCATTTCCGGAACCGGGTTGTTTGTGCCGGAAAACGTAATCACCAACGAAGAATTGGTGGTCGCATACAACGAACACGCTGACCAATATAACGCCGCTAACAAGGCCGACATTGAAGCTGGCCTGATGCCTGCAAAGCAACACTCCAGCGCTGAATTCATCGAAAAAGCCTCCGGCATCAAAGAACGCAGACTGGTGGATGTTGAAGGCGTGATGGACCTGAACCGTATGATGTCGCGCATGCCGGAAGGCGGCCACGGCGATTTTGAAACGCCATGTTTTCAGGCACAAATGGGTATTGATGCGTCAAAAATGGCACTGGACCAAGCAGGCCTAAAACCAGAAGATATCGATCAAATCATATGCTCATCTGCGGTTATGCAGCGGTCTTTCCCGGCTATCGGCATTGAAGTTCAGCATTTTCTGGGCACCCGAGGCTCGGCGCTCGATATGGTTATGGCCTGCTCCAGCGCGACCTTCGGGTTGATCGCCGGCGTAAACGCCATACAAAGTGGTACCGCAGAGCGGGTGCTGATGGTGAACCCCGAAATTTTCAGCACCATGGTCAACTTCAAAGACCGTGACAGTCATTTCATCTTCGGTGATATCGCTACCGCCGTTGTGCTGGAGCGCGCAGACCTTGCAACCAGCAAAGATCAGTGGCTGGTCACCGACACCAAACAAAGCACACAATTTTCCAATAATATTCGCTCTAACTTCGGCCCTATGACACGCATCGACGACGACACCCTGTTTCGCGCAGATATGTTTTTCGTTCAGGAAGGTCGTAAGGTTTTCAAGGAATTACTGCCACTGGTAACTGCATTCATCAACGAACAGTTGGTCGAGGAAGACATGCTGGTTTCTGACCTGTCGCGCATGTGGCTTCACCAGGCCAATATCAATATGAATATGTATGCTGCCAAAAAACTGTTGGGCCGAGAGCCGGTTACAGGCGAAGCACCAACAGTGCTGGAAAACTATGGCAACACAGCCGGGGCTGGCTCTATTGTTGCGTTCCACCACCACCGGGACGACTTGTCCGCTGGTGACAAAGGGCTTATCTGCTCGTTTGGCGCAGGCTACTCCATCGGCAGCCTGATGGTGGAAAAACGCTGATCGGGGGATCAATGCCAGAAACCACCAAGACAACGGAAAACGCCGGGACAACAAAAGACATCGTTATAAGCGGAACCGGCGTATATACCCCGCCCCATAGTCTTTCAAACGACGAACTTGTTGCCGGCTACAACGCCCATGTAAATCAATGGAATGCCGACCACGCCGACGAAATCAGCGCGGGAACAGTTGCGGCTAAGGAACTTTCCTCAACCGAATTTATCGAAAAAGCCTCGGGTATCAAAAATCGCTACCTGATGGAAGCATCGGGCTTGACCGAGCCCGAGCGGATGTATCCCTATCTGTCTGACATGGCAGAGGATAAAATCACCAAAACCCCTGTACAGGTAAAAATGGCGCTCGCCGCCGCCGAAAAGGCGTTGGCTCAGGCCGGAATTGCTGGCAACGATATCGACCTGGTTATTATTTCTTCTTCGGTGTGGGAACGGTTTGTCCCCTCAATGGCAACCGAATTACAGCAAATTCTTGGAGCAAAAGGGTTCGCATTCGATATGGCAATGGGCTGCTCTAGTGCCACGTTTGGCATGTCGACCGCCTATGACGCCGTGCATTCGGGCATGGCCAACAAGGCGTTGGTTGTGACAGCGGAATATATTTCACCCCTACTGGCTTATGAAGACCGCGACGGGCATTTCATTTTCGGCGACGCAGCTGTTGCCATGGTGCTGGAGCGCGAGGATGAATGCTCGTCCGAACATGCCTTTCGGATCAAAAGCCGTAAACTATTTACCGAGTTTTCCACCAACATCGTCGCTGGTTTCGGGTCACGCTTAATGGTGGAACGTGATCGCATCGACGACCCAGACCAACGGTTCCGCCAAAACGGACGTGCCGTGTTCAAGGAACTGCTGCCAAGGTGATTGACCATATTCAGGACCATATAGCATCCGAGGGGAAAAGCGTTTCAGATTTCAAACGCCTGTGGCTGCATCAGGCCAACATCAATATGAATATGTTTGCCACCAAAAAGCTGCTTGACCACGAACCAAGCCAGGACGAAGCGCCGATTATCCTCGACCAATATGCCAACACAGCGGGTGCAGGCTGTATGATTGCCTTCAATACCCACAGCCAGGACTTCATCAGTGGCGATATAGGCTTGATTTGCTCGTTCGGCGCCAGCTATTCGATCGGCAGTTTCATGGTGGAAAAAATATAGCCTATTAGGCCGCTGCCAGTTTCTTAGCAACAGCATCAATCATGCCTTCGGCCTCCAGATCTTCCCCGCGCGCGGTGTAATGCTGCAGCTTGGCCTCGACCGAAATAGCTTTGCCTTTCTGATCGTAAGACCGCCCGACAATTTCAGCCTCGACCCGCTCCAGCACCAAATCAGCGCCCTCTTCTGGTGTACCCGGCAATATTAGCAGGAATTCATCGTTACTGAAACGGCTGAAAATATCTTGCTCGCGTCGTCCGGCAACGATTGCAGTGGCCACCTGACGCAGAATTTTATCGCAGCCAGACCGGCCAGCGATGTCGCGTATTTCTTTGAAGTTGCTAACGTCTACAATCAAAATGGAAACCGCATCAGCATTACGGCGCGCACGCGCCAAAACCACTTTGGACACAGTCACAAACGCCCTTCGATTCAAAGACCGGGTAACTGGTTCTAGCATTTGCTCTACCCGCAACTCGGTTTGCAGCCGTTCTGCCACCATCATGATAACACCGATAACAAATATCGGTGTGAACATCAGGGCTTCCAAAACCGAGAGCGTATCGATGTAGGCACCCGCCTCTGAAAATAAAGTATCAAGCCCCAACTCCGGCCAACTGAACACACGACAAACATTGAACAGACCATGGACAAAAAACAGCCCCATGACAAAATAGGAGCCAACTCTCGATTCTTTGAAGGCACTTTCATAAATGTCGATGCGAAAGCCTTTCGCTCGATAAATTGTACAACAATCGCAAACGAACTGACAGCGAAAAACATGGAAAGAATGGCTGTTCGGCCAGCGGGCGCGCCTCCGCCAAGGTGATAGAGCATAATTGATGTCAGTGTAGCCGCGCCCAGCACAGCAACCGCCGCAGTTAACTTACGGGTTTTCTTGTGCCAGAAATCGGCCAACCCAAGCCATGCAGCTGCATGGCCTACTATAAGAAAAACAAATATCCCGGTGACGTGAAAAAAGCCTTCCGCAACCCCGAAGACAAATGCCAGCACAAGACCAACACCACTGACAACGACGCTCAGTCCAATCATCGACAAACCAATGCTGGACCTGTTCCTTGACCAAAAGCCGAGCAACAGCAAGGTCGACAGCGTGTGCATCAACAACATGGTATTGATCAGGATATAAATATCCTCAGACATATATTCTTCCCCTATATGCCCCAACAGGCATACACCGCGACGTTATCGCCGCCTTTTTTAAGATCAAAAGATTAACCGTCCGTTGCCAAAAAGCCAATTACCGATTTGCTTATTTCCGCCTTGTTAATGACAGCCCCGGATATCCAGCGCGCTCATGCAGTGTTTAACAAAATGAATAAACTTCTTGCACCATTACTACACCTGTAGTATTTAATTTCTACACATGTAGTAACAAGGTATGAAAATGACCCGCAGCGAGACAACCAAAAGTATGAAGCCCGACTCTGTCAAACTGAGCGATCAACAATATCAACTGATGCAGGCTCTTTGGTACCTGAGCGAAGGTTCAGCGAAGTCAGTGCACGCCCAATTATCGCACCTGGGTCTTGCCCACACCACGGTGGCCACCATTCTTACCCGTCTGGAAAAACGCGGGGTTCTGTCGTCACACACCGAAGGCCGCGAAAGGATATACACACCGCTGGTCAGCGAAAGCGCGGCACGGCGGTCGATGGTGTCGTCGTTGGTCAGCACTTTGTTTAAAGGCGATGATCGCCAGTTGCTTGCGCACTTAGTACAAGAATCAGATCTGGAGAGCGGCGATTTGGCGGAAATTCAAAAAATGCTGGCCGAAGCTGACACTGCTGAGGCTAATGCAAACAAAACCGGGGAAAAGATCAATGACTGACGCCCTCATTCTGGACCTGCCGGTCCTGTCCTTGTTTCTAAAGTTCATGATAGCCAGCACCGCGCTGCTCGGCGGCGTCTGGCTGCTGGAGAAAATCGGCGTCATCAATTCGCCTGATATGTCGGAAATGGCCTGGAAGTTGGCAATTGTCGCCAGTTTTGTCGCATTGATGCCCGTATCACTATTGTCAACCAACGTGACGATCCCGGTTAGCAATTCTGCAGCTAGCCAATATGCCTCGCAGACACTTGAATCCACAACACAGCCCGAGACACGACAGCAAGCTGTTCCAGAAGCGCCCGCCCCGCTGGACCCAGCAAACCCAATAACATTGAAGCGCGAAAAAACCAGCGCAACCGCGGGTGACAAGGCTAGCCCAGTGCCCGGCCCAAATGTAACAACCGAGACACTCATTGTACCCACACTCGCAGATACGACTGCGCAATCGCCCGTCCCGTCACAGCCCGGCATTCTATTGATCGGTAGTTGGGGTGTGCTGGCAGCATTGGCGCTTGCCGCATTGATGATCTCATATGTTCGGGCGGTCAAAAGCCTGGGTAACCGGACCCGCGTGCCCGCAGAGCACCATGCAAACCAAACCCTGCGGGCACTTTGCGAACAGGTGGACATCCGCCACGTACCATTCCTGACCCGCTCGGGCGATATCAACAGCCCGGTGTGCCTGCCGCGGCGCGAAATTTGCTTACCCGATTGGGCCTTTGAGGACATGGACCGCAAAGCGTTGGACAGTCTTATAGCGCATGAACTGGCGCATATGTTGAGGCGCGACCCGGTGATGATGATTGTCACCCAGACTTTAAGCAGAATTTTCTTTTTCCAACCATTGTTTGTACTGGCCCGTAAGCGGCTGGAAGACAATGCGGAACTGGCGGCTGACCAATGGGCAGCCACCAACCTATCGACTGCAAAAGCAGTCGCAAGCGCGCTGTATACGTGTGCAAAAAAAATAACCGAGAAACGACAGATACAATGGGGATTAGCAATGGCCGGAGACCAATCGATACTCAAACAACGGGTGGAAAGGCTGCTCAAAGCAGATGCTTCTGCCTTCACTGCGGGCGGACGTCTGCAAAGGGGCGGCATCGCTGCCGCCTTACTGGTGGCAGTTGTCAGCCTGCCTAGTGTAGAATTTGCCACTGCAATGACTGCGGGGCAGCCTGAGGAACGCCCGCGGATAGCGGCAGAACACCCGCACGACGTTGATGTCGATACAGACGAAATCCAGGAAACTGTTGAGCGGGCAATCAAAGCCGCGCAAGTGGATATCGAACGCGCGGTAGAGACTGCGACAAGGGTACAAGCTCAAACAGCAAAGGCGCGCGCGAAGGCCAGAGAAGCCAGACGCAAAGCCCGCGAAAAGCTCAAAAGCAAGCGCAAGAACATGGGAAACAGCTACAGCCTTGTGACCGACGACGATGGCTGGCGCTCTGGCAACATGCAAATCGTTGATAAAGGCATCGCGATCAAAGTGTCCTATGACGGAGACTTCGGTCTTGCTGACGACGAACGTTCCATCCAGTCCCTTGAGGAAGACGGCCGACTTAACATTCGCACCGAAAAGGATGATGAGCGCCGTCGCTACCGACTTGAAAATGACGGTGACGGGCTAGAGGCAACATACTGGGTAAACGGTGACAAGCAATCCTTCGACATGGCGGGCGAAAAATGGCTGGCTGACACGCTGCAAATCTTACTCAAAAACTCTGCTATCGATATGGACGGCCGGGTTGAGCGCGCCCTCAAAAAAGGCGGAGTTAAAAATGCCCTGAAGAAAATGGGCGAGCTGGAATCCGGCTATGCCACCCGCATGTTCGCCTTTCACCTGGTTGACCAAGCCAAGCTCAAATCAGGCGATGTCAAAAACCTGATGAAGAATTTGACGTCTGTCGAGAGCGACTATGAAGTGCGGCTGACTGTCGGCAAACTATTGGAAGAGGGTCTGATCACCAAAGACACGCTTAGTGCCGCCCTTGATCTAAGCAAGAAAGTCGAAAGCGACTATGAGCTTCGTTTGATGCTCACACCGATGATCGAGGAATTTGCATTAGACGACAAAAATATGGCCAAAGTGCTGGACCGTGCCACTACCATGGAAAGCGACTATGAACTGCGCCTGTTGCTTGCCACCGCGCTGGACGACAACCGGCTATCAAAAGCCAACCAAAAACGGCTGATCAACGCAATGAGTTCAATCGAAAGCGACTATGAACTGCGCCTTGTCATCACCCAATTCGCCGATAACGCGAATTTGGATGAAGGCATAACCAGCGACTTGTTGAAGGCGCTCGGTTCTATCGAAAGCGATTATGAAAAACGCCTTGGGCTGAACATGGTTGTTGATGAAGGCGATATGAACAAAGCCAACTGGCTGGCAGCGATAAAAATCGCCCGCTCCATCGATGGAGACTATGAAAAACGCCTAGCACTTAGCCAAATCAAAAGTGACATGCCGCGTGACGGCGCGGTCCAGAAAGCCTTCGACGGTGCAGCTGAAACCATTTCCGGAAGACACGAACGCGAACTTCTGACAGGTCGCAAGCGATAAATATCCAAATACCGCTGCTCCAGAAGCGGCAAAAAAACCACTAACTTGAACCCCCTCCCCGTTGCTATAGTTACTATAGGAGCCGGGGAGGTTTTTTTTATGACACAAGGCAAAATCACGAAAATCGGACTATGGACGCTAGTTATACTGTTTGTGTTATATGCCGCTTTTCGCATCATCGCACCGCCGATGCTGGAAAAATCGCTGAACAAACGGCTGGACTATAGTGCCCAGCGGCCGTCTGCCACAGCCACCACGCTGCAGGCCGACATGACCATCATGGATTGGCACACCGACAGCCTGCTGTGGGACCGGAACATCAATGAGCGCTCCGACTATGGCCACGCCGACATTCCCCGGCTGCAGGATGCCGGGTTTGACCTGATGATGTTCACCTCCGTGACCAAATCTCCAAGCGGTCAGAATATCGAGGAAAACACCGGCGACAGCGACAATATCACCGCGCTGGTGGTTGCCCAGGGCTGGCCGATCAGAACCTGGGGCAGCCTCCTGGAGCGCGCGCTTTATCAGGCTGAAAAGCTGGATGAGGCCGTGGCGGACTCAAACGGCGAGCTGCGCTGGGTCCGCAACAAACTTGAACTCACCGCCCTGATGGCCGAACGCTCCGCTAATCCTGCCCGCCGCACCATCGGCGCGCTTATGGGTGCAGAAGGTGCACACCCACTAGAGGGCGACATCGGCAACATCGACCGTATGTTCTTCGCCGGGTACCGGATGATGGGTATCACTCATTTTTTCGACAACGAACTGGCAGGTTCGCTGCACGGTGTCAGCAACGCCGGCTTAACCGAATTTGGACGCGCCGCAATCAAACGGTTCGACCAATTGGAGATCATCATTGATCTGGCCCATGTGTCAGAACCTGCAGCCCGCGAAATAACCGCGCTTTCCAGCCGCCCACAGGTTGTTTCCCACACCGGCTTCAAGGGCCACTGCAACACGGACCGTAATTTCACCGATGATCTGATGAAAGCTATCGCCGACAAAGGCGGGCTAATCGCGGTTGGTTTTTGGGAGCAAGCCATTTGCACGCCAACCCCCGACGGCATCGCAGACGCGCTGATCTACGGCATCGGCCTTGTAGGCGAAGACCACGTTGTTATCGGCTCCGACTGGGACGGCAGCACCACTTCGCTTACCGCAGAGGACTTCCCCTTGGTTACCGAAGCATTGCTGGTCAAAGGCGTGCCCGAGGCCACAATCCGCAAAATCATGGGCGGCAACAGTGTCAATTTCCTGGGGCGCTGGTTGCCAGTTCGCTAGCGCTGCTTTGGACAAACTGCGGCCACCGCGATATAGAATACACATGGGTTAATCTAGGGGAGAAAACCAATGCCATCACTAATGACAATGATACCAGAACTAACACTTCTGTTATGGAGCACCATCCTGACTTTCGTTCTAATCATGATACCTGCGGGAATGGGCATCAAGGAAAATGGCGGACCAGCACAGGCAGGGCCACGTGATGACTTGCCGGAATCCAGCGTGCTGCGCAAACGCGCCACCCGGCTGGCGGTTAACATGAAGGAAAATCTGGTGCTGTTCGGTTTGCTGGTACTAACCGCACATGCAGCAGGGGTTTCAAATGACACGACCATTTTGGGTGCACAGATATTCTTCTACGCACGGGTTGCCCATGCGGTTGTTTACCTGGCGGGGTGGCCGATCATCCGGCCGCTGATTTGGCTCGCGGGCGTTATCGGCATGGGCATGATCGCCGCCCAAATGCTGTAGCAAATGCTTTAAACAACAAACATGCGGGCGCTATGTCTGGCGCTCGCCAACCGCCCGAAGTTATTTTGCATAAAGGAAATGCAGCCCGGCGGTATAGGCCTTTGGGATCACCGACATATGACTGCCCTCGTTCAACACCTCATACTTAAACTGTCCGGCGCCAACCTGCGCCTTCAATAGTGCCACATGAGGTGCCACCGCATCGGCCATTGCGATCTCCGAAGCATCAACAGACATATATATTTTGGGTAGGTCAGCACCGCGCGCTGATATCATATCCGGGAAGGTCGCAGCCCAGGCCGGTTCTTCCTCCAGCGACGGGCTTGTTGCCAGAATGCGGCTAAACAGTTTCGGCTGCTTGATGCCCGCATAAAAGGCGAACAATCCAGCCGAAGAATGACCATACAGCGCTCTGTTCGTTACATCTACGCGGTAATTCGCCTGCAAAAACGGCAGTATTTCATCGCGCAACGAGGTCAGAAAATTTTCAGCCCCTCCAGTTACTCCGTCTTTAGTGGGATGAAAATCTCGCATTCGTTTCTGAAACCATTTCTGCAGGTCGCCGTAGACCACACTGGCAACAATCATCGGCGGCACTTTGCCTTCGAACGACAGCAACCTTGGGATATCGCTTTCCATACCGAACATGCCGTCACCGTCCAGCGCAAACAACAGCGGGAAGGCGCGCTCAGTCCGGTCGTAACCAAACGGCAGGGAAACCACGATGCTGAAGCTGTCACCGATCACCGCTGAGCTGAATTCATGCGCGTAACTGCCGGGCATCTCAAACCCCGCGCTGGCGGGCGCGCCGGTTGCACCAGTCACTGGCAACAAACCACACAGCATGAAACCAAGGATTAATTTTATCTGACGCATAATGCCCTCCACCCGGCGTTGTCCCTGATACCAACGTGGCCAACCCGGAGGGCTCAATCAAGCCACCAGTGGATGAATGGCCAAATTAACGGGACAAGCCGAAGGTAAAGCCTGTATGCTGAAGTAAAGCGGTGCCATAAATGGTATCGCTGCTGTTATTCAACAGCCTTGTTTTTTTGAGTGATTTTGGGGTCAAGCCGTGCGTAAAACAACTACACATTTTTTTTCGATTTCAGTTCTTTTAGCCTGCATAGTGGCGATTGGCAGCACCGGTGCGACTGCGCAACCCAAGCCAATTGACCCCTTACCAATTGACGTGCAGGAAATACTCGAAAGAACCGAGAAAAAACCAGATCAAAAACCTGCCCAAAAACCAACAACTCCAAAAACCGAAGCTGAACTGCGCGCCCAATATGAAAAATCCATGACCTATATGCTACAGCGCGCCAAACTGGTGCGCACACTGGCGGCGCAGCATGTTGTTTACTTGGCCGAAAACGCCGACGTACCGGAACTTCATCTGGTTGAAGAAGCTTCGCAGGTTGTGGCGTTCGACCTGGTGTGCAGCGACGACACATTCAAACCCGAAGTGCTGGACCAGCTGGCGACCGAAAGCAATTACCGCATTGCGGTGCAGGCCGCCAAAACACCCATTGCCCATACCCTG